>ERZ842401.4-NODE-4-length-279019-cov-17.666215_pt1 | contig 279019 bp, 285 predicted proteins | sample MGYA00521270_ERZ842401 | MGnify/ENA primary metagenome ERZ842401 (study PRJEB31892, sample SAMEA3878208) | bioreactor metagenome | biome: Moose rumen | place: Sweden | collected 2011-10 | study: EMG produced TPA metagenomics assembly of the PRJEB12797 data set... | reverse complement strand
TCGGTGACTTTGGAGATAAGAGCAGGCGATACATCTGCATGGTATAGTTCTTGCAAAGTTTCCTGAATGTCTCTAACGGTCATACCTTTAGCATATAACGACATTATTGCATTGTTGAAGTTATCAAGCCTTGTGGTGCGCTTAGGTATAATTTGAGGCTCAAAAGAACTATCACGATCTCTTGGAGTTTTTAGTTCGATTTCTCCAAAACAGCCACGAACTTTCTTCTTGCCATAACCATTGCGACTGTTACCAACGATACGCCCAACTAAGTCGGAGTCAAGATGATAATCCATTTCTGCATTAAGCATTCTCTCAATGAGAGCTTTATTGAGTTGTGTAACAATACCATTTTGTCCCCATAAATCGTCCTGCGTCTTAACGCCCTCAAGCATTGTATCCAATAACTCGTTGCTAATTTTCTTGCGTTCCTGTGCCACTGTTTGTTCCATAATTTTGCCTCCTGTCTCGCTTTTCATTACACAGTTTATTGTACACTCTCTCTTTTCCGGGTTACTCATGCTCACATTCAAGCGACAAGCATAATCCGCGACCTGTTTCAACGCCCTTTCGAGAGCAAAATCAAATATGTAGCATTCATTCTTAATTATGAGTTCGTGGCCATGATCGTCTGTTATTGTCCAAGGTGATTGAACTCTGAACGCAGTCTGAAAATATGTCTCGGGGCTCTTGAGATTACGAAGCATAAACACTCCCGACCACGCTGGCACAGTTACGCCCGTCGTTAATTTGCCACATGATAAAGTTATCGTCCTGGTCTCAAACGGATTGTCAATAGCACTAAGCACCGGCGGCAATGCATCAAGCCCAATTCCAGCTTTCACTCCAGCGCACACTATGACCTTGTAATCCCTGAAGAATTTATCCTCGCTCAACAAGTTATACATTGCATAACACGAGGCTACATCAGGCAAGAACCACAGCGTATGATTCAAAATTTTCAGCAACCTTGAATCTGAATAAGGCATAGGCGGTCGTTTTTCTTGACCAAGTTTCAAGTTATCAAGTTCCGACGGAAAGTAAGCACCTCGAATCAAATTCAGCCACTTTTGCACATATTCCTCATACTGAAATCGTGAAGTCCTCAAGTCGCGTTTCATCATCGTTTTTGACGGAGAAGAATAAATTCAGATCGAACTCGTTAAATTCTCCTTGCTGTGCTACTCCCTTAATACTTTCTGGAATTTGGTATGTCATCATCACCATTCGCGGCAGACTTGCATACGGATTATCAATTCCTACCCATTTTAACTTTTCCTCTTGTTCGTCGGAGTACGTCCAATTGAAAATTTGTTCCTCTATAAATTCGCCAGAGTTCAACGCCCTAAACGGAGTCCCAGACAAGAATAAATAATGCTTAGCTGTTATCGGCAAATAAGACTCGTCGTATGCGTTATTGACTTCAGATTGACATTTCTCCGGGTCAGCGTCATATTCTTTCTCGTCATCAAATTTCTTGAATAGGCTCTGCGCGTTCTCCCTCCATGCTCCGAAGTGGTACTCGTCAAAGATCACTATGTCCCAATCTGTCTCATGAATGAATTGATTCTTAGCCTTAATTCCGCCGCTCTCGTTTGTGCCCAATAAATCCTGAAACGATCCGAAGATTACTACGGGAAAATTTTGGCCATGAAATACTGCTACGTAAAAAGTGTAATATTATGAGTTAAACACTTCTTCGATTTTTCCTCGTTCTCCCTGTCCTCTTTTGCCGCAGCTACTTGAGTTTGTCCGACAGTCCGGAGGCTTGACTTCCCGACTAGCCATCGGTAGTGATTCGCTTGTTCAGCTATCAAATTTCAGTGTTTATTGTGCTTTGACTTGCACACCCCATCCCTCTAACCCTACGCAGCAGATTTTACCTCCTTTACAAAAATTTTATATCGAGTTTTATACGGATTAGAGTACTATATTACACTATGTCAATATCTAGCTATCTCTCCTTAACGGCTATGATCGCAGCTCTCACATCATCAATCGAACACTTAAACCACTCGCCATTCTCGATTCTGGGAAAATTATTCTTAAGCAACAACGCGTGAACATCTTTATCCGTGAATATCGTTCCGTCCGATCTGACAGCAGATTCAGTGAGCAAAATTTTGTAACGTAGACGAGCCGTTCGGAGCTGTTCCTTGATTCGAGTCTCTGGATCGCGTTCAGTGTAGCCAATCTTGATATAGCCCTTGTGAGTCTCAACATCAGGAAACATGTACGCATATATTTGTGGCGACGCTTCGGGACGACGTGGGAAAAACGACATTATTGTTCCTCCTTATCAAGTTCCATCGGGCGAATCATTGACTCAATGAAGGCTATCTCATCCTTATCAAGACCATATTTCGCGTAGAGCTCTTCATCTGTCCAAGGCTTGGAGAAATCTTGCATAGGGACGAGAGAATAGACTGGTGGGTGTGCGTTCTGTGTATTCTTCTTCATCGCGACTAGGAAACGGAAAAATTTTGTCGTTATGTATGAAATTACATTACGCGCTGTGAATTCGTCATCAAATGGCCCTATCATTAAATAAGTTTCCGTACAAACACTATTGGTATGCTATAAATGGTCGGTTCAAAACTTGGTCAGGTAATTTTCCTGTTCCTGCTGCTTTTGATATTAACACTTTATATTTATCAACAAATTCTTTATTTTTCCCCACTGTTGCTTTGTCGATATAGCCTATACCATTTTTCTGCCAACCGAAATAATACATCTTGACGCTATTATCAAACGGTGTAAGTTGTATATTGGGCTTGACTCGTTTGTAACTGTTAGCTTCTCTGATGTCATAACCAAAGGGGTCATTAGCATTAACTAATTTTATGAAACTTTCTTCGTGGAAATCCTTGACTTTATGTATAGTTGATATGGCTTCATTGTATCTAATAAACGTTCCTATATCAGCTTCGACAAGTGGACGAGTAATTGGTTTCGCCATTGTATTATTTTTATGAGCTACTACTGTGCACTTTCCCTTGTACCTTTTATCCCATAAGAAATAGCAAACGCCACCCTTAATTTCTACGCCATTAAAACAATCTGAAGCATCAGGAAAATCGTGAAGCTCTTTAATATGCTCATCATGTAACATTTCGTCACGAAATTCATCAAGCCCCCTGCCTCCTGAATACCACCTCGCCGGAATAATCATTGTTATGTAACGGGGATTCAACTTTTTCGCTTGTTCAACAAATTTATGATATATAGGTATTGCACTTGAGCCCATTCCGCCTCCGTTATTAAGTTGATAAGGTGGATTTGAGATAACAACGTCGAAATTCATGCTAAATATCCTTTCTGGCCTCAAAGTGTGAATAAATTCGTATGTGTGAGTTTCTGAATCTTCCGAACGTGTAAAATTTTTCTCTGACGCCCCGCAAAATGTACATCGTCCCCTATTGTTGTATGAATGTTGATGATTATTGTATATGATATTGCCAACTGGATCATCGAATTTGCACACGGAAAGATTGTTGTCTGGATTCATAGTACAATAAACTGTACGACGAGAGATTAAGGCCGTTAAGTCCGTTATGGCGATCCCGAAGACCTGCTCGCGTAAAATGTGATTGATTCGCGCATGGAGGTCAGGAATTTTCGGTTCAAGGCCGTCAATTAAACGCTTGGTTATCTCGCGCAGGAAGACTCCAGATTTACAGGCAGGGTCAAGAAATTTTGTGTCAGGGTTGGTGAATAAATTCTGCGGCAACATGTCAAGCATTTCGTTAGCAATTTTGGGCGGTGTAAAGACTTCATCACTTGATAGATTCGCCAGACACAACAGAACGTCGGGATTGTTATCGGTCATATTCGTATAGCCTCCAGTATTCGATAGCGGGGTATTCTTTCACGGGAAAATGTATTGCGTCTTCAACAAGATTATGAAACTCAAAATCCTTGCGAGCAACTTTATCATCATTGAATGTCCATTCAGCGAATGTTATCGGATTGCCTGCGTAGTCCTTATACTCGAGAGAGTCTCCGCAAATGATGTTGAGATTAAGAATGGTGCGTGCGGAGTTTCTCAACTCGTCAGTGAAGCTGTCATTGTTCCATAAATCGAAGAGCTTATTGCGGCAAATCTGGACGTTATCCGGTAAAATATCAATGCCGTATAGACTTGATAGTGCTAAAAGCGAATCTCGTTGATAATCTTGTGAATCTTCAATATCTTCAATGGCCATCAATTTTCGTGAGAGTATCTCAAGGAGGAAATTACCTTCTCCGCAAGCTGGCTCCAAGAATCTCGAATCTACGCGTGTACATTCATCAGCGACTAAATCGCACATTGCTTTAACCTCACGTTCTGCCGTGAAGACTTCGCCGTGATCTGAAACTCGTTGCCTGGATTTTACTTGTTTGTTCATAACGCTACCCCACCTTATTGATTTATGCTATATTATGCCACATGATAAGGGAGGAGGCGACAAAGATTCTTAATATGCCAGAACATTTTGATCAACTGTGGGAAAGTCTAACACTAGCTGACGATTTTCTCTTCGGAAAGGTCATGAGCGATGAAGAATTGTGCACAGAAATGATAAGACGAATTTTTCCCAATATCGAAATAGGAAATATAAAGTTCACACAGACACAGAAATCATCAAGAGAAACACTTGACACCAGGGGAGTACGCTTTGATGTGTTTGCTAAGACCGATAACCGGAAAATATTCAGTGTTGAAATTCAGACTACGGATAAGAAGGATTTACCCAAAAGGACAAGAGCTTATCATATAATCAATGGCCTTGACGCGCTGAACAAAGACACCATCAAGACATCTGGTAAGTATAACGATTTGCCGGACGTGTTCGTGATATTCATATGTACGTTCGATCCGTTCAAACAGGGTAGACATATTTACAACTTTAGCAATGTGTGTGAAGAAGATCAGAAGCTGAAGTTGAACGACGGAGCATATACAGTATTTCTGAACACAGAAGGAATGCGTGATGATATTAGCTCTGAGCTTAAAGCGTTTCTGGATTTTGTTGTGGGCAGGAAATCTGCAGATCCATTTGTAACAAAACTGGAACAATCATTATATGATGCAAAGCAAAACGCAATTTGGAGGCGAGAATATATGTTGTTATTGACGAGAGAGCAAGAAAAGTTTGCGGAAGGTAGGGACGAAGGCAAGGCTGAAGGACTTCAAGAAGCGAATGAGCGCGTGGCTGTGGACATGCTGAAGAAAAATTTTTCCCTATCCTTAATTGAAGAAATTAGCACGCTCTCAGAGAATGCAATTCGTAACCTAGCAACAGCTCTTGGAATAGCTATACTTTAACATTACCAAAAGCACAAAGGCTCCTTGACTATTTTGTAATCATGGAGTCGCTTCTTGCGTTATGCATTAGCTTGGGAATTGCTTCTTTGTTCCAAAAATTCGTACACCATATTCGCTATTTGTTCATCTGACATACCAGGACGATACATTCTTAATTTTTCCTCGTCAAATGAGATTTTGCGCTTCTTGATAGGGAGAACTTTCTGATCTTTCTCAACAGCGATAATCTGCGTTACGCCATCAGTAGTAATGTCAGGCTTATTCTTGCACAACTTACAACTTTAAATTGTTTCTGGCTCAACGCTGCTAAAACTTCTCCAGCACGTATTGATAATCTCAGCTCACCTTTTTGCGTCTTAGCTTTATTCCCAACAAGTTGTAGCATTTCTTCTGGAAGCTCTAATAGCTGTGAGTATCTTGATATGGTTCTCGGTTTCAGACCTGTAATTTGCGATACCACGTCAAGAGTAAATTCTTCTCCGTTTTTCTTTCCGCGATGTCTCATTGCTCTATACATACGGCCACAAGATTTTATCGTATCAAGCAAGCTAATTTCCTTCCTCTGCACATTAGAAGAAGTTATCATTGAGTTAGCAGTATCATCGTCACAATCTAAAACGATTACAGGTATCTCATAAAATTTGGGATCAGTTTTTGCTAATTCCTCACAGACTCGCTTCCTGCGATAGCCTGAAAGAATTTCATATTTGTTCTCCTCTTTGGACTGTCGCACAAGTACAGGCATTAACAAACCTTCCTGCTGAGTAAGGTAGTCGTCTGGAACGTAAAAGAAATTCCCCTCTATACTATCTCCTTCATCATTTTTTAATTGCCAGAATATTTTAACATAAAATGAATAATAAAACACAACAAACTACTTGTCCATTGGGCAAATAGTTACAAATTGTACATAATGGATTAAGACTTGACTTTATTGGCCTTCAGAGTGATTTATTACAAGCGTGGTTTGTTTTGGGAAAAGAAGCAACCATTTTCCGTGGAATACTCAACTCTTGGAATATCCCTCGCAATCTCCGCTCCCGAAAACATACCCATAAACAGCTTTTCCATTCACACGCTCTCTGATATATCTACCTTACCAGCGTACGTCCTTACGTTTGAAAATATTCTCGCCTTTTCTTGCCATTATTGTTTCCTCCTGACTAAAATTTTGACTGCAAAATCTCGTATTTCACTTGTAAAATCGCTATTTTTACTCAATCCCATATAAGCAATATATCTGATTATGAGCAGTATTTTGTTTGCTCGATCTTGTAAAATTACGGATTATGATATAAAACTTCGTGGAATAATTGTCATTTTAGGCTTTGTGGAGTTGCGTATCCTGCGAAAATAAAATTTTTTAGAGGCTGTCGTCGTGGGTGATAAAAATAAATTATTCCGATTTCTGCTATGATGATGAGGCCCAATATTTCAAAAAAAGCGTCTATAACGGCGGTGAAAGGTTCGACATGGTTTTCAATAAATGAGAAGGATTTGGCAGCAGAAATCGTGAAGGAATTTTTCCTGCATTGTTGGAGTATTATAATATTCCTTATGTTGGTACTGATGCGTATGGTTTATTACTTTCACTGAATAAATTTCACACAAAACTCATAGCAGAGCACTATAAAATTTCCACACCTAAATACGACTTGATCGAAACAAGTGAAAACGTTAGCAAAAAAGTAAATTCATTAACATATCCGCTTGTCATCAAGCCTAATTCAGAGGGCAGCAGCATAGGGGTGATATAGGAACGGGCAAAAACGTAATAGCACTTGGTCCGATTGAATTCAGACAGGACAATGGGAAATTTTTCCCAATATATTCTACCGAAGCGAAATATTATACAGGCTGTGAAACGCTATTTTTGATGGCTCTGAACGTGCGAAAAAAATCATGATAGATTCAGCGTTAAAGATTTATGAGGCTTTAGGCTGCAGAGACTTCGGCAGGGCAGATTACAGAGTACGAGGCGATGAAGCATTTTTCTTAGAGATGAATCCATTACCTACACTGAGCGAACATGGTTCATTTGAATTATGGGCTAACACTCATAACAGTTCATTTCCCAAAGTATTGGAAGCTATAATACAATCAGCAGAATCACGGTATAGAAAATCATTATGAATTATAAGGATTATGTTTTAAACGAGACTGCTATAGATCTGATTTCCTCTGACCTGCAAGATTATTTGAATAACCTGAATACTGAAAAACGCAGTGTTCAAATGTTTAGGTTGACAGTGGAAGAAACACTTCTTAATATTTTGACACATTGTGGACATAATATTAAAATCAGTATATTCATTGGAAGACACTTCGGGCAACATATTTTCCGACTGCTCTATAAAGCAGAACCTGAGGAAAAACAAACACTGTTTCACTCGTCTTAGCAGACAGACCAAAACGCAGCACCTTATTTTATATTTTTCTTGCAGTATTTTCTGCCGTAGTTATAGGAAGCTTTGGAAATATCATTCCGGAAAACGTACGCTTGATTGTTACTGATTCTGTTCTGTCTCCAATTTCAAACAGTTTTTTAGGATTGCTTAGCACTTTTGCCGGGCTGATGATTTTCACGAATATATGCAGTGGAATATTAGATATGGGAAATACCGTTACTCTGGAGCGCATAGGGAAAACAATTATTACCCGTTTTATTGTTATTTCCTTTATGGTATGTTTTCTACCTTTTTTTACTGTTTTTACGTGTTTTAATTTTAACTTTATGCTTTTTGACATTCTGCCATCGAATATTATTGATCCGTTCAAAACAGGAAATACTTTTCAAATCATTGTAATTGCAATTTTTATAAGCTGTGAGCTTCTTGCTATCGAAGAGCGGGGAAAAAATTTTCGTAGCATTATTATTGAAGCTTCTACGCTCTTCAAGCATATAGTTTCATCTGTATGTGCAGTTATTCCGGTGTATATTTTCAGCATGTTGCTCAAAATGATCTGGTCAGGTCAGTCAAGTATGCTTATTTCCGTAGTAAAGCCTATGATAATGCTTAGTATTTTAACACCTACGACAACAGTTATTTTCTGGATTATTTATTCTTATCGCTTGAAGTGTCCGCCGTTGCTTCTGATGAAAAAAGTTCTGCCGACGTTTCTTGTTGCTTTTTTCTCCGCCTAAAGTGTAGCAGCTTTGTCGCTTGCCATGGAAACGTGTGGAAAGAAACTTGGAATAAAGAAAAACATGATTTCGTTTGTATATCCTTTGGGGGCTGTAGTTTATATGCCCGCCACCATTATTTATTTCTCTGTACTTATCTGCAGTTTTGCTGAAATCTATCAGGTTACTGTCAGTCTGTCATGGTTTTTGATTGCGATAGTAATGATTACATTAATGACCATTGCCTTACCGCCGCTTCCCGGAGCTGATATTGTTTGCTATTCAGTATTATTCTCGAGCTTAGGAATACCCTCTAAAGCGATAGTTCTTGCAACAGTACTTTCTGTTGTAACCGATCATTTTGACACAGCTGCCAACGTTACACTGTTGATGTTTCAGATGACTTGCGATGCTCAACGACTTGGCAATCTTAATAGAGAGATACTGTTGAGTCATAATAATTTATAGTCAATGAACCTTATACAATAGATATGGCCTGCGCTGTAATTTGAAGGCTTCAATTTCCTCCTGCCAGCTATTTTTGATCTCAGACGAACTTTGTCCCAGCTCAATCCGGCGGCGAACATCGTCAGTTCCCATCAGTTTATCAACCCAATAATATCCCTGACTGTCCGGTGTTCCCCAAAAAGACACATCTGGTGTCGTTTCGGATATTGCCTGATACGCACCTATCAGATAATCCAGATTGATCTGATTCTCCCATATTTCCGATAGAGGCACATTGCGCAAATCAACGCCGTAGCATGTTTCGTTCATAAAGGGCGGCTCAGTCGCTCCGCTCATGGATATAGGCGTAAAAGAGAAGGTAAACCCTTCTACTCCTTTAAGATACGGACTCCCATACGCTTCAAAGGGAAATTCAGTGCCACGCCCCACAGAAACCGCCGTATTTTCAAAAAAACAGGTAGAGGCATATAAATAGACTGCACGCATATCTTTGATGTTGGGAGAGGGATTACGGATTAGACTCGTCTTTGTCTGATGAGTATAATTTTGACAGGGAATGACTGTTAGATCACAGGCGTTCTTTCCGGCGTTCAGCCACCCTTCGCCATTAATCATCTGCGCCAGCTCACCCCACGTCATACCATAGACAACAGGAATCGGCAATTGTCCAACGCCAGATTTATACGCATCTTTTAGAATGGGGCCGTCTACATAGAATCCATTCGGATTCGGGCGATCTAGAATAATAACTTCTTTCTTGGCTGCTGCACAGGCATCAATCAGATAATACATGGAAATGTAATAAGTGTAGTATCGAAGTCCCACGTCCTGCATATCTACAACGAGTGCGTCAAATTTCCCCATATCTTCCGCAGATGGCGAATGTGTGTTATTGGCATAGAGCGATAATATAGGAATACCAGTTTTCTCATCTACGGAGTCATCAATGTTTGCTCCAGCATCTTCCGTTCCTCTAAAGCCATGTTCCGGAGAAAAAATGGCTGTCACATTGACACCATGACGGATCAGAGCGTCTAAGATATGTTCCCCATAACTGATTTCATTCCCGTTCACATCAAGACCGAAGTGGATCAGATCCGGACTGTCATTTACATAAGAAACTTCATCATTTCCATACGTCACATCTCCTACAATGCCTGTGTGATTGGAGAAAAGTGCTACCCGCTTGCCCTCAAGGAGAGGCACATAGGTGTCAAATTGCTCATTACCTAAAATCACCTTGTTACTTATGTTCTCCGCATTAGTATCTGTGTCCGAATGCTCTTTTCCTTTGCCGCCTCCACATCCCACAACGGGTAAAATCAACACGGCAACAAGTAGCCATAATACAATCCTGTTTCTATTTTTAGTCATAACGCTAAATCCTCTCCTTACGCGTAAAAAATACGCTATTTGAACTGAAATGTCAATTCTTGTTGACAATTTATAACAATCAGTTTTGCGATATCCTGTAATAACTTAGTTTAATGAAAGATAAACGGAAAAAAGCTGAAAAATTCAAATTAGTGTTGTGCTAGAATAATTATATTTAAGGAGCGTGAAAATATGAGTGACATTATTCCAAATCAGAATGGCCTGCCACCAGTAAAGGCAGATAAAAATCAATACACAGCGGAAGAAAAATCGTTACTTGTAACCAAAGCATCAGAACTGGGCGTACACAGTATTGCAGACGCATACGGACTTAATTGGCACACAGTCGTATCATGGATCAAGTACTATGGTCCGACAACAAACAAGAAATTAAGCGGTAAACATGCTACAGACAAACTGGATCAACCACAACTTATCATTCAATCGCCTTCTGGCCAAGAAATAACCACCACGGAAATTATATCTAAAATCGGTCAAGCTGATAAAATCTATATCCGCACAGACGAAAACAAGGCTTATTGGGTTCATGAACAAGAATCAGGAGCAATTGACCTGTGGTAACAGTAAAGCATTAGAACAAAAAGCAGCGAGACCTCCTCATTATTATTGTGATGAGATCGTTGCTTATTCTCATGTATCATTGCAACAAAAAAGCGACCGTGCACAACGCACAGCCGCCTGTATTTTCAAATTAGCATTACGCTAAGAACTCCTTGGCTATGAATACCACCGCAAGCAATATCATTAAGAACGATACGTCTTTGGCTTTACCAGTTAATAACTTGACGACAACGTAGGAGATAATTGCAAACTCGATTCCAACAGCGATACTATAAGCTAATGGCATCATGAAGAAACCCAATAATGACGGTATAAATTCTGTCCAGTCGTCATAGTTCAAATCTCTTAAGCTCACCATCATGTAAATTCCAACGATTATTAACGCTGGTGCTGTTGCATAAGCTGGTACCATGCCTACTAATGGCGTGAAGAATATTGCGCCCGCGAATAACAATGCTGTTGTTAGTGCCGTGAGGCCCGTGCGTCCACCCTGTGCAACTCCTGACGAGCTTTCTACATATGAAGTTACTGTTGAAGTTCCCATGACAGCGCCTGCCATTGTAGCTATAGCATCGGCCAATAAAGCTCCTTTAGCTCTTGGTAAATTTCCTTTTTCGTCAAGAAGTCCGGACCTGTTGCAAACGCCTATTAGAGTCCCCATTGTGTCGAAGAAGTCAACAAAGAAAAATGTGAACACTATGCCCCAAAATTCCGGCGATTTGATTAATGAGAAGTCGAGCTGTCCAACAAGAGGCATGATCGAAGGAGGCTGTGATACGAAAGTTTCTGGAATCTCAACAAGGCCAAGCCCTGCGGATATTGCTGTAACAGCTATAATTCCGATTAGCAACGCACCCTTGACATTCAAAGCTGTAAGTATTGCCATAATGAATAACCCAAGAAGCGACAACATCATGGGCATGTTGTTTTTGATGCTGCCAAGTGCGACTAACGTAGCGTCGTTGTTGACTACTATTCCAGCACTCTGAAGACCGATGAACGTCACGAATAAACCAATGCCAGCGGAAATTCCGATCTTCAGTGATTTTGGTATGGCGTTCATAATTGCTTCACGGATATTAGTCAATGTCAACACCGCGAAAATAGCACCATCAACAAATACTGCTGCGAGTGCCATTTGCCAGGTTACGTTAGCGCCGTTAATCTGCATGCCCAAAACTACACTGAACGCGAAGAAAGCATTAAGTCCCATACCAGGAGCAAGGGCTATCGGATAATCAGCAAATATTGCCATCAAGAACGTACCCAAAGCCGACGCTAAACACGTTACGACTATGAGCGCGTTAAAGTCCATGCCCGTTTTGCTGAGAATACCGGGGTTTACGAAAATGATATACGACATTGTTACGAACGTTGTGATTCCAGCAAGTACTTCGGTCATAAAAGTGCTGCCAGTCTGTTTGATCCTGAACATTGATAAATCACTCTCCATAAATTTATTTAGTAAGTGCTAATTATCTCACAAAAAGTCTTTGAATGCCGCCTTTAGTAATATCTACATAGCCTTGATCCGTTATGCGAAGCTCTGGAATTACGCTCAAGCACAAGAACGACAACACCATGAACGGGTGATGAATCTTTACGCCCAAGTCTTCCGCATGAGTTTCCATTTTTGTAAGCTCTTCAGCAGTTCGTTCGGGGGATAAATAATTCATGAGGCCGCCAATCGGTAAAGCAAACGAGCCTGAAATTTTTTCGCCATCAGCGACAACAAGTCCGCCTCCCATGTTTGCAAGCTCCTTCAAAGCCGTAACGATTGACTCATCATCAGCACCAGCTACGACGAAATTATGAGCATCATGTGCCACTGAAGAACCAACTGCCCCGCGCTTAATTCCAAGTCCTTTCACGAAGCCAACGCCGAAACGTCCTGTATCTCTATGTCTCTCAAGCACAACGATTTTCGCGACGTCGTTGTCATTGTCAGGAACAACAAAGCCATTCTCAACCTTGGGCGCCAAAGTCAAAGTCTTGGTTATAACTGTGCCTTCTGTTACGCCTATAACGTTGATTAAATCGCCGTCGTGTTTTACTCGAAGTTGTTCAACTGTAGGAATTTTCTTGACGCGAACTTTTATCGCAGGGGCCAAGTGTTCGGTGTCGTTCATGTTGAAGACGTCATCATTACGTACAATCTGACGGCCATTTTTCCAGACGTATTGAACTCTAAAATCTTCGTCAATGACATCTTTATCAAGCAACGAGAAATCAGCGATCTTTCCAGGAGCAATTGACCCTCTGTCGTAGAGTCTGAAGTATTCAGCGGGGCTTAACGTTATCATTCTCAAAGCTATAAACGGGTTCAGGCCTTCACGAAGCATTATTCGCATTTTCACGTCCATGTGGCCATTCTCAAGCAAATATCTCGCCGTAATATCATCACTGACGACCATACAACGGGCAGCGTTCAACGGGTTTTCACGAATCAACGGCAATAAAGTTTTGAGATCAAGGAATGTAGCGCCCTCACGAATCATTATCCACATTCCACGGCGTAATTTCTCGCGAGCTTCGTTAATATCCGTGCATTCATGATCAGACGATACCCCCGACGCCAAATAAGCGTTCAGAGCTTTGCCAGCAACTCCAGGCGCATGACCAGTCAAAGGAACGTTTCCAGCCGACAAAATTTTTCCCCATGCTTCAGGATCGCCAGCAACAACCGCGGGGAAGTTCATCATTTCGCCTAAATGTTGCGTGTAATTCTTGTCGAACATGCCTTTAATCGCAACCATATCAAGTTCTTCATATGGCGTTTCAAAATCCGACGCAGGCACACACGAAGGCGCGCCATAAAATATGTCAATCGGAAGTCCCTGCGAAGCTTTGAACATGTATTCAAGGCCGGCCATTCCTAGAGCGTTTGAGATTTCGTGAGGATCAGCCATAACCGCGCTAGTTCCGTGTAATGCGACAGTTTCAGCAAAGGCTGGCGGAGTCATCATAGTATCCTCGATGTGAACATGCCCGTCAATCATTCCTGGGATTAGAACTTTTCCTTCAGCGTCAACATTCACAAGACCATCATAATTTTGCCCAACGCCCGCAATTCTTCCCGAGTACACGGCCAAGTCAGCTAGTTCGTATTCATGAGTGAAAACGTTTGCGATCTTAGCATTATGTACAACAAGGTCAGCAGGCAAATCACCACGAGCGACAGCAGCAAGTTTATTCATTTATTATGAAACTCTCCTTAATGGAAATTTTCGGTTAATTCTTTCATAAAGCTAATTCCTCGTCAAGTTTACCGGGAATCAACACGCACTCTAAAAGCAGTGGCGAGACGTCCTTGTTTGGAGCAGAAATCTTGCCACTGTCGCTTACTGGGTTATGTGATAGATTATCCCGCTAAGTCAGGTCATAGGGATTCAGCCATCTCCCTTTGCTTTCCCTTCTCGTTTCGTTCATTGTATCACAATCACACATGCTATAATAACCTCAAGGAGGAGCTCCGTGTGGATTACAGGGACTACTGCTAAGGAGATACTCTCTGTGAAAGGGAGGTGGTTGGGGTGGCGAAAAAGAATACGACAAAGCGTCACTCAAAGCCGAACAAAAAACAGAGACGAATCACTCTCCGCTCTTTGAGTCACATCGTCTCCACAGTCTACTCGTTGGTATGCCTATTAGTTCTTCTATACGATAGGTTTTGCCGACAAAATGTAGTTCTAACAAAACTACAACACCAGGGAAAGTTACTCCTCCGAACTAACCCTGTTCTTAATTATATCACAGATACCGTTTCAAGATTTCCGCAGTCTTACCCTTAAGCGACTCCAGCTTCTTCTCGGCCTCATTAATTTGCTCTTCTATGGCGTCGCATTTGTCGATAATCTGCTGTTGAATATCAAGCGGTGGCACTGGAATATTAACAACCTTCAAATATTTCATGTGGCGTTCATATTTATCATGATTTGTTACTGTTATCGTTTGCAGGTAGTAATAGAGATATTTCAACTTTATAATGCTATCGTCTGACTTCAATAACTGTGTACCGTCTGCTCCTCTCACGAACTCAAAATCAACGTACTTGAATACACACGTATGATCGCCAAAAACTATCACCGGTAAATCTGTTACAGGAACTATATCATCAACGTACCCAGAAATTAATGAACCTCTCTCTTGTGTAATGACCGGCAAGCTTCCAGTTGGCTTTATGGCTTCTTGAGGAATTTTGTTGAGGCTGCCTGTTACTGGTATCAATAAATCTTCTAACCTCTTAGTAGGAAATTCGTTCTCCAGTTCTTTGCAAGGCTCTAATAACTTTTTGCGATAATCCTCAATCTTCATGCGCGTGGTGTTATATTCGTTATCGACGGCTTCACACTCGGTTACTATCTGCTGCTGAATGGTAAGAGGAGGCATTGGGATTTTGAGTGTACCTATTTTATTTGACAGGTTATTAATGTTCGCCCCAGAACTATTTTCAGATAATATGGCTTTCATAATCGGATCGCTTAGAACGTAATATAAATACCTGGATATACAAATCTCTTTTGCCCTAATAATTCCCATGAAACCGCCGGCATAATAATTTGTATCAGTGTCTATATATGCTACTTTTCCAACGTGCTTTTTACTTCCGCTTGACATACAGATAAAAATATCATTCGCCTTAAGTTGTGCATCATCAGGGAAAATTTTGCTATCGTCAACATAAATCTGTTTTGTTACTTCAAAGCGTCCATCTAATGTAATATTATCAGCAGTCAGTACAATATTTGAAGTAGGATTTAATCTTTGTTCATCTTTATTATAGCTAACTCCCCTAGATAACGTGGCAACATCAAATAAATTTTTCATAGGGTATTTGCTACTCAACTCCACAACTTTATTAACACTCAATCTCATAGCCTTATTAAAGCTCGTTCGAGAGAAGTCCAGCATGTCGCGGGTGTTCACGATTGAAGCATATTTTCGTTGGTCGTCGGTTAAGGTCGATGTAGAGTCAAAAAATGTTTGTCTTACTGCGTGGGCGAGTGTGCCTGTTGCGGCGCGGTCGTCGTCCTTGTAGAGTTTTCCGCCGGGGTTTGTGTGTTGTATTCCCTCGTTGCCCTTTCTGTTTGACCAATCGTAGCCCAAGAAATCTTTCTGTTCTTTGTTGTCGGCCGGGGCTGTGATTATGAGGGTTGATTGTTGATAGACAAGAGCGAAATATAACATTTTCTCGCGTTCAATCTCGTGTGCGTAATCGTAAAACTTTCTCAAATATTCGTCGTTGTCCTTGGCCTTAATGTTCTTGGCTGCGAATGCGTTTGTGTACATCTTGAAATATTCGTTTGCTTCCAGTTCTGCTAGCGTTAATTCTCTGCGGGCAAATTGTCTGTAAATATCTGGGCCAAGTTTTATTTGTTTCGTGTACTCGTTGAGAATCTCCCCATCCTGCCAGTCCGTCAAGTCAGCTCTTGAGAAAATCGCGTCAACCGAATCCATAAATAGACTAACGCGTTTCGGAGGCTCGTTGAATCTTTCCAGGAACATCACCACCGTATTAATCCCTGCTGCGCCAAAAGTCCTTGATCCAAAAGCCGTTATAGCTCTCACGTAGAAATTTTGCAGGATTATCTCGCGCGCTCCTGTATAGCTTGCACTGTCATTCGAGAGAATCGAACTAGGCAATATCACCGCGGCTATACCCTTGGGCTTCAGCAATTGGCCTATGCGTTCAACAAATAGCGTCTCAATTTCTCCGCCATTACGACCAATTAACTTTTTCTCAAGCAATGTGAATGTGTTGCTCTTCAGTTGTAAATGTTGCGTGAAGTCTTTGATCGAGTAAGGAGGATTCGCGACGAGTATATCGAAATTGTTGGGCTTGATGCCTTTGTCGGGATTGTTCTCTAAGCCGTCGCCGAAAATTATATTGCCCTCGCCCGCTCCGTTCATGAACAAGGAAATTTTTGCTACACGTGCGAGTCTGTAATCCTTCTCAATTCCTTGACATACTCCCCATGCCTAAAGGCAGGGGATTCTAGCATCAACAACGCTGCCGGATTGCGCCGGTCTTACTGCGTCTCCTCTAAGAGTCGATGTCCCAACTCTATGACTAAATAACATATGCCCATGTTATTTAATCATTGCTGCATTCCTATCTCGATCGTGATGCGTTTGACAAGACGGGCATTTCCATTCGCGAACCTTCAAGTTCTTTACTGCTTCGTTTTTGTATCCACACACGTGACATACTTGACTCGACGGGTAGAATTGCGGCACAAATATTATCTGCGTTCCGAACTTCGTGGCTTCATATTCCAGTATCTTCACGAACTCTGAAAAGCCCAGAGAATGTATTTTCCTGCCCCAAAGCCTGGCCATTCCCTTTAGATTCAGCGTCTCTAAACAGATACACGCATATTCTTCGCAGAGTCTTCGGGCCAGCTTAAAGTGAAAATCATGTCGCTGATTCTCCAGTTTGCGATACACTCTAGCTAGCTCTAACCTTGCGCGTTTACGATTATGTGAGACTTTTTGTTTTCGAGATACTTTGCTACTTTTTGCCTTAATACGTTTTGCGTTCTGCATGAAGAAATCTGGTGAGACTATATCATTACCATCAGAACCTGTGAGAAATTTTTTCAGCCCGAAATCGAAACCGACGCTTTTACCCGTTCGTGTTGCGACTGGTACGCACTGAATATCGCAGACTAGATAGACGTATATATCTCCAACTGCATCACGCTTCACTGTTACTGTCTTCACTTTGCCTTCTATTCCTCGACTCTGAAAATATCCGTACCACTTTTTACCAAGTCTTATGCGTCCTTGTTGTTCGTCTAGCTTCCAACCTGCCTGCTTCAAAGTGTATGAGCGATATTTACGTATTGCTTTGAATTTTGGCGGAGAAGTCTTAACTTTACGCTTAAGATTAGCCCAAAACAGGTTATAAGCACGGTCAATTCTCTCAGCTATATCCTGAACTGCCTGTGAGCCAAGCTGACGAATATACGCAAAACGTTGAGTACGTTTGAGTTTGGTTAAGTGCTCCTTCATGAGATTAGCGTTAATGTATTTGCCGAATAGCCTGTAATATCTTCTATGCAAAGCGATACAATGGTTATACAACAGACCTGCAAAATTAATCTGTCTCATCAAGACTGTATTATGGTCACAATGATATAGCTTAAAGCAAAAAGTTTTCATAGTTGGGAATTATACTACACTGCGCCTTATATCCCCATAGCTGAAGCTAGGGGTATTACGGCGTTTGTTGATAATTTTCTCGCAGTAAAATCAACGCGCATTGATAACGTTTCATTCTCGTAAGCTATCTCGTAAGTGTCCGACGTAAAACCTAAACGCGTTAATACGTCCCTGAAATTTGCCTCGGTAATCATGATTTAGATTCGTCCGCGCGAATATAATTCCTCAAGTCTAACGAAAGTGAATCCCCTTGCTCTTACTCTCTCAATGATTCTTGGCAACGCTTCAACGGTGTTTGGCATTCCAGAGTGCATTAATATAACGTCTCCCGGCCTTACACTGCTCACAACTAAGCGTTCAATCTCATCTGCTGGTCTTCCAGTATAGTCGGCAGTGTTGAGACTCCATAGCCCTAGCTTTTTGTTCATTCGTCGCATTGCGTTGAAGATGTTCATGTTGAAGCCGCCTCCTGGTGGTCGTAGAAACATTGTCTTGCGTATTGCAAGGCTCTCCATAACTTCATCACAGCGTTCAGCTTCCCTGATAATCTTCTCTACCCACAATTTGTATAACGCGGGGTGAGTGTAAGTGTGATTAGCTAATTCATGGCCTGCTCTGTGAAGCATAAGCGTAATTTTTCCGTAACGGTCAGCAAATTTCCCGACAAGAAAAAACGTAGCCTTAACATTATAAGGAGCCATAGCCGCAATTAATTCCTGCATTCCACGTTCTCTTGGCCCATCGTCAAACGTCAAAGCAACCTCACGAACAAAAGGATCCCCCGCCGCTATTCCGTACTTGGCTCGTTCCCAAGTTAATGGCCCCCACTCTATAAATATAAACACTGCCAGCGATAAAAGCATTAATCTACGAAGCATGATATTGTGAACACTCCTGAAATAAAAGTTTTGTTGATTATAGCAAAAATGAGTATAATTAACTAACGGAAAATCATGTACATTAATTAGTTACGAAAGGAGATTGAAAATTTTGCCGCGCTACATATGTATTCACGGACATTTTTATCAACCACCACGCGAAAATCCTTGGCTCGAAACTGTAGAGATTCAGGAAAGTGCTGCCCCATGGCATGACTGGAACGCCAGAATCAGTGCAGAATGTTACAGCAGAAACGCCGCGTCACGAATCCTTAACACCCAAGGCGAGATAATAAAGATATGCAACAACTACTCACGCATGAGCTTCAATATCGGTCCAACTCTCTTAACATGGCTTGAAGACAATGACCCGCTTTGTTATGAGGCGATACTCGAAGCTGATAAACAAGGCAGCAAAAGATTCTCTGGTCATGGTCCGGCTATTGCTCAAGTCTACAATCACATCATTATGCCGTTAGCTAACAGGCGCGACAAAGAGACTCAAGTTAAATGGGGAATAGCTGACTTCAAGAAACGTTTTAAGCGAATGCCTGAAGGAATGTGGCTGGCTGAATGTGCAGTCGATACAGAAACGCTGGAAGTATTGGCGGAAAATGGAATCTTATTCACAGTGTTGTCACCGTGGCAAGCTGGTTCAGTTCGTCCTATAGGCTGGCGTTCTCAAGGTTGGCAAGATGTATCAGGAGCTAAAGTTGATACTCGTTGCGCTTACAAATGCAATTTGCCTTCAGGTCGTAGCATAGCGATATTCTTCTATGATGGAGTGTTGAGTCAGAAAATTGCGTTCGGAGGACTCTTGAATGATGGCGGAGCTTTTGCTCGTGCATTAATTGACGCTAACCCACATCACGGACAACCCGTTTTATCTCACGTTGCAACTGACGGCGAATCTTACGGTCATCATCATAAACACGGCGATATGGCTTTGGCTTATTGCTTAGACTGCCTGGACAATTCCAACGAGGCACAACTAACAGTATACGGCGAGTTCTTATCATTCTACCCTCCTGAAAGCGAAGTCAAGATCATTGAGAATTCTTCATGGAGCTGTGCACACGGCGTTGAACGTTGGAGAAGTGATTGCTCTTGCGGCGATGGGACTCCGGGAAATCATCATAAGTGGCGAAAACCGTTAAGAGACGCTATGAATTATCTACGTGATGAATTATCAAAACTTTACGAGTCAAGCAACTTGTTCGCAAACAATAACCCTTGGACGATACGAGATAGATATATCGACGTGATTCTTGACCGAAGCGACGAAAATGTAAATGCATTCTTGGCCGAGAACGTGGGGAAAAATTTGAGCGATAACGATAAAGTAAGGGCGTTGGCTTTGCTGGAAATGCAGAGAAATTCACTGTTGATGTTCACGTCTTGCGGGTGGTTCTTTGACGAGATTTCAAGGATTGAGCCTGTACAAATTATGCGTTATGCTGCCAGAGCTATTGAACTCGCGAAAAGTTTATTCAACGTAGATTTAGAGCCGGAATATTTGAGGATACTTGCACAAGCTCCGAGTAACGTTCCAGAATTGCAGGACGGCGCAAAAATTTACGAGTTACGGGCAAAACAAGGACGCGCTGACTTAAAGCAAATGGCTGCATATTACGGCATAACTTCACTATTAGAGGACTTCAAACAGGAATTTTCTGAAGGCTGCTGGGATATGTCGGGCGGTGCTCTTGCGATTAAGGAGAACGATAAAATAACTTTCTCAGCCGGAAAAGTTCACGTGCACTCGAACATAACAGGAGTAACTGGCGATTATTTATTTGCTGTAGATCCTGCTAACAAGAAAGGGAGTTCTTTAATAGCGTGCGGAATTTGTAAATGTAACAGGCTCGATCTTCCTACAGAATATGAAGTTGAAGAGTTGCAGGCGTTATTCCAGAGTGAGGACAATGAAGAGGCATTATTCGCTAAATTTGGCTATGACCAGTTCACACTGAATAATATCCCATATAATTCACGTCACAGGCTTATCACAGAACTATTACAGCAAGATGTTCATATGCTTGAAGAACAAATTAAAGACATCGTTAAGAATCATGATCAGCTTATGGAATACTTGACGCTATTAGGTTCGAAGCCTCCCGCAATAATCACGACCACGGCGGAATTTACTTTGACCTCCGAAATAATTAAGAAACTTGAGATCGATTACCCGGATATTAACGGCTTGAGACGAGATTTTGAGTACGCGAATTTCTGGCAAGTTAAACCCGATGAGGAACGTATACGCTTTGCTTTCTCTGATTGCATGAACGAAATGATGGCGGGAATGTGTGTAGGTGGCTTGAGCTTACAAATTATCAAGGACTTGAACGACTTACTCACACTGTTCAGCGAAAAATTCGAGTGGCATTTAAGCTTGTACGATCTGCAAAATTTATACTACGAGTTACTCAAACAGAATAAATCAATTCTCAAGCAAGACAATGGCGAACTCTCACAGGCAATGCGTAAACTTGGGAAGGCTTTGAAGTTTTCCGACGAGATTTTGAGCAAGGGAGGACTGTAGCGTGAAGTTCACAAAGATGCACGGCTGCGGGAATGATTATGTGTATGTCAACTGCTTCACGGAAAAAGTTAATGACCCTGAAAATTTAGCGCGTAAAATTTCTGATAGACATTTTGGGATTGGCTCTGACGGGCTGATCCTGATCCTTCCTCCTGAACACGAAGGCACTGACGCTTTTATGCAACTCTACAACGCTGACGGCTGCAAGGGCTCAATGTGCGGAAACGGGATTCGCTGCGTGGCCAAGTACGTTTATGACCATGGATTAATCCCTAAAGACAGAACGCGGACTCGAATTGATACACCTTCAGGCGTGAAAGAAATTGCGCTTGATATTCGTGAAGGTAAGGTTATAAATGCCACGGTCGATATGGGAATAGCTAAACTTGATGGAGAAATTAATGAGGCTATCAACGTGAACGGGCATGACTTGAAATTTATCGGCGTTGATGTTGGGAATGACCACGCAGTTTATTTCGTGGAGGATAACCCAGAAATTTTGGGGATAAATTCTTGGCCGGACTCAAAATTTGCTGACGAGGGAAAATATTTTGAGACTCATTCAAGATTTCCAAGGCGAGTTAATAGTGAGTTCATTGAGATAATTTCGCGTGAAGAGATAAACATGAGAGTCTACGAACGAGGGAGCGGAGAAACTTGGGCTTGCGGAACTGGAGCAACTGCGTCAGTGTTTGCGGGTGTAATTTCAGGTAAACTTGATCATAACGTGCTTGTTCATTTACGCGGCGGAGACCTGCGAATCAAAGTTGACGATGAAAATCGCTGCTTCATGACCGGGCCTGCTGTAGAAGTCTTCGAAGGGGACATAGCATAAAAATAGACAGGTGATGAGCTTTGCCCTGAAGAGAAAATGATATGCCGCATTTGATGACAACTCGTCTATTTCTGAAGCCTGCAATAAATTTTTCGCAAGTTTCAAAGCTAGATCATGCTGTTTCTCAAAATATTAGCGTTCGTGATAGCTGCAATTTCGTCTAAACGATTGGGGAGGCTGGTGGACTCCCCGTATTTTCTTACATCATGCTGTGGTATAACGCTTTGATCTCCTCAACGTTCGTATCTCGTGGATTACCAGGGCAGCAAGCGTCGGCAAATGCACTTTCCGATAAGAACTGTACGTCCTCTTCCTTGAGAATGCCTTTCAAGTCCGCCGGGATTCCAACGTCTTGTGAGAGTTTCTTGACTGCATTAATCGTTGCTTGGCAGGCTTCCTCGTCGTTCATGTAGTCAATACCGTCAACGCCCATTGCTTTACCGATTGCGCGATAACGTTTGCCAGCTACAGGAGCGTTGTATTCGAGGCCATAAGGCAAAATAATTGCACAAGCTACACCGTGTGGGGTGTCATAGAGAGCTGAAAGTCCGTGAGCCATACTGTGAACTATTCCTAGTCCGACGTTTGAGAATCCCATTCCCGCTATATACTGGCCAAGTGCCATTCCTTCGCGTCCTTCCGGAGTCCCCTCAACTGCACCGCGTAAACTATGGCTGATAATCTTTATTGCCTCAAGATGGAACATGTCGCTGATCGTGCAAGCTCCCTTTGTGATATAGCCTTCGATTGCGTGAGTAAGAGCGTCCATTCCCGTTGAAGCCGTTAAGCCTTTTGGCATTGATGACATCATATCCGGGTCAACTACTGCGATCTCTGGTATGTCATTTGTATCGACACACACAAATTTTCTCTTCTTCTCTACGTCGGTGATAACGTAATTGATCGTAACTTCTGCGGCTGTACCTGCTGTAGTTGGGACTGCGATTGTGAAGACTGCGTGAGCTTTTGTCGGTGCAACTCCTTCAAGTGAACGAACGTCAGCAAATTCCGGGTTGTTGATGATGATTCCAACTGCCTTGGCCGTATCCATTGCTGAGCCTCCACCGATAGCAACGATTGAATCAGCTTGAGCCTTTTTGAATGCTGCGACACCGTTCTGTACGTTTTCTATGGTTGGGTTTGGTTTGATGTCGCTGTAAACTTCGTAGGCTATTCCTGCGCCGTCTAACAGGTCAGTAACTTTCTTGCTCACTCCGAATTTCACGAGGCTTGCGTCAGTGCAGACGAATACTTTTTTCTTTCCGCGTGCCTTGAGTTCCGGTGCTATGTTCTCGATTGCGCCCTTGCCATGATAAGAAATGTTGTTGAGTACGATTCTTGATGCCATTACTATAAATTTCCTCCTTATGATTTATTCCAGATAACCTTCACGCGCTTTCACGCCGTATCTGCCTGCTATTAATTTTAGTTGTTCGTCGGTGATTGTGTTCAATCTTGGAAAACTTGCTATCTTGAGATAAACTTCTGCGGCCTTCTCTGCTGTCTCAATCAATCCGAACGCCTCGTCTAAATCTGCGCCTGCTCCGTAAAGTCCATGTTGTGCCCAAACGACCAAACGCGCCGTCTTCATTTTTTCGGCCGTAGCTATTCCGATCTCGTTAGTGCCTGATAGCATCCATGGTAAAACGTTCACGCCGTCAGGGAAAACTACAATGCACTCAATACACATTTGCCATAAACTTTTCGTAAACTCTTTCTCGTCAAGTGTGTGAATGAACGTCATAGCCAAAATATTATTCGGGTGGCAGTGCATTATGACTCTGTTGGCCGGATTAATTTTGAGTCTTGCTGCGTGGCTCATCATGTGTGCAGGAAATTCACTTGTGAAGCTTCCGCCGTCCGTCAATCCCCAAAGTAATTGAGCGTTTTTGCCTTCATCAACGATTTTAACGAGGCCAAGATTTATTTCAGGAGCATATTGTATGTTCTTGAAGTATTTGCCCGTGCCTGTTACGAGAAAATATTTTCCGTCAAGTTCAGGAGTCTCAAAGCCTGTTGGTATCGTTCGCAAAGCTTTATTCATGTCAACATACTCTGCTATTTCGTCTTCTGTCAACAACAACGATATATTCCCGCCGTTTCGTTCGTCCCAGCCATGAGCATACATGTTAGTTGTTGTGCGAATCATTTCGATTAAAAACGGTGCTGTTAGTATATCTTTCACGTTAATTCACTTCCATCTGCAATTTTATATTTCCTAGTGCCGTCGCCTCAATCGGTAATGCTACAACTTTTTTGTGCGTGGCTTGTTCGGTCAGAGAGTTCAGAAATTTATTCTTGGCCCCTCCTCCTACAATGTATATACGCGAATAATTTTTCCCGGTCAAGTTTTCGAGTTCGTTAACCGATTTCGCATAAGTGAACGCCAGCGACCTGTGAGCACACCTGAAATAATCTGCTGCTGTCTCTGGTTTATGAGGCGATATAGAGTCAAACGCTGCTTTCATGCTTTGAGGAGATAAGAACGCCGGATCATTTGCATCAACGGTTAAATCAAAATTGCTGTTTTCAGCTTCACGTACAATTTCAGCAAAATGTTTACCAGGGCATAACTCATTCCTCAAGCTGTTAATCAACCACATGCCCATTATATTTTTGTGGAAGCATATGCAGTTTACTCCGCCCTCGTTCGTGTAATCGGCTTTTAAGCTCTCTGGAGTCGTTATAGGTTGAGAAAGTTTCACGCCCAACAAACTCCATGTGCCTGAAGAAATATAAATCTCGTTGCCCTCCATAGGAATAGCCTCAACCGCGCTAGCCGTATCATGAGAAGCACATAACACGCACTTAATGCCTTTGTACTCGCCTATAATTTTTCCGGGCTTATCAATTTCCGGGAATAATCTTTCAGGGAGGCCAAGAGCTTTCACAATTTCCATATCGTATTGACCCGTTAAAGCGTTTACAAGTTCTGTTGTGGTTGCTTCGGTGTATTCGTGAGATTTCGCGCCACAAAGTTTATACAGAAAATATTCCGGCATCATCAAGAAATCCGTAGCATGTTCGAGTCTTCCGGCCTTGTAATCGTCGTAAAGCTGATAAATCGTGTTAAATGGTATGTATTGAATGCCCGTACGAGAGTAAATTTTTTCAAGCGGAATTAATTTGTGAACATCATCAATAATTTTTTCGGTGCGTGAGTCACGATAAGCATACCCCGGCAAAATCTCTTTGTCGCCGTTCATAAGCACATAATCCACGCCCCACGTGTTCACAGAAAGACTCGTGATATTCGGGTAGAGTTTCAGTGCCTCGTCAATCCCTGCTTTAACGTGAGAAAACATAGCGTCAAGATCCCAAGTTAAACTATCTCCGATTTTCGTAAAGTCGTTGGGAAATCTGTAAACCTCCCGTGTGATAATTTTTCCACTCTCTTTCCAGCCGACTATATGCCGGCCAGATGAAGCGCCTATGTCAACAGCAAGGTAATAATTCATGATATACGCTCCTCTGTTGAAGTATTTAAGTTGAAATTGTATGAATGTTTACATTATAGCATTCTCACATATTCAGTCGCGCAACAGCAACAAACTTTCAGGCGGAAGACATACATTTACGGTTTCATTCTTGACTTTGTGCCACAAAGATTTCTCAATTTCCCAGCCTATAGGACGCAAATTTTCACGGGCATTCTTGGGGATTAGCATAACTGTGAACGAGAAGGGATTCTCAATTACTTGTGCCACTCTACACTCGAAAGAATTTTCGTTGTGAATTTCGTTAGTGATTGAGTGCATTCTTATGCCGATAAATTTTACAGCGTCGTCAAGTTTGTTACACTGTAGCTCTATTCCCCAATCAGTCGCAAAAAATTTTCCCTTGCCCGTTCGTTCAGCTCGCGAGATATTCTTACAGCCGGTTAAAATTGCCGCCGTTCGTGTTTGTGGATTCGCGAAAACTTCAGACTTTTTGCCCTCAACCTCAATATGGCCGTTGTTAAATATTGCAAGCCTTTCACAGAGTCTAAATGCCTCGTCACGGTTATGTGATACTAGAATCGAAGTGCCGTCAAAGTTATGGAAGACATCCAGCAATTCGCGCTCCATTTGAAATCTTAAATGACTATCGAGGGCTGAAAATGGTTCGTCAAGCATTAATATGGCCGGACGAGATAACAACATTCTTGCGAGTGCTGTACGTTGCTGTTGACCACCAGAAATTTGCGACGGGTATAGATCCTTCACGCGCTCAAGCCCAAACTTGCTAAGCATGTCATCAATTTCGGCCGCGTTAGATTTTTGCGAGATACATAGATTCTCCCTGACCGTCATATTTGGGAACAAAGCGTAATTTTGAAACATTAAGCCAGTATGCCTTTGTTGCGGAGGGAGGTTGATATTATTCTTGCTGTCAAAAATTGTCTTATCGTTGAGGTTTATTTTGCCCTCGTCAGGTTTGATTATCCCAGAGACGCAGCCAAGCGTTAAACTTTTTCCACTGCCAGAAGCTCCAAGTATCGCCAATGTATCATTTCCAACGTCAAGCCTAACATCAAGCTTAAAGCCGCGAAAATGTTTGTGAATATCAAGATAGAGGCTCATTATTTTCTCCCACGCTCAATGATATTCACGGCCATTAACACTATGAACGATATAGCCAAGTTTATCAACACCCACTTCATAGCAAGAGAGTCATTGCCCGTTCGCCACAGTTGATACACAGTCGTTGAGATTGTAGCAGTCCGCCCGGGAGTGTAACCTGAAATCATACTTGTAGCCCCATATTCACCCAAGGCTCTGGCAAATGATAAGATCGTCCCGGCAGTTATACCTTTCTTGCAATATGGCATTATGATTTTCCAGAATGTGTATGTGTTGGAAAGCCCTAGTATCTGTGCAGAGTAAACTAAATTCTTATCGAGAGATTCAAACGCACCGCGAGCAGTCCTGTACATCAACGGAAAAGATACGGCAACAGAAGCAAATATTGCCGAGTACCACATCATTGATAACCTCACGCCGAAATTCTCAAGTATCCATGCGCCGATTAATCGTTTTGGGCCAAGAAGTCTAAGCAGGAAATATCCCATAACGGTTGGTGGCAAAACTAAAGGCAGCGTCAAAATTACGTCAATGATTCCTTTTATGGTCGTCGGAAGTTTTGAAGTGTACCAAGCGGCAGCTATTCCAGTGAAGAATACAATCACACTCGATATTAACGCTACCCTCAACGAATTAACAAGCGGATACCAATCCATTTATTTTGCCGGAGCAAAGCCTACTGACTCGAAAATCTCTCTTGCCTCTGAAGTTTGAAGGTAATCTAAGAACGCTTTAGCCTTATCACGATTATTTGAGTTAGCGAGAACTGCGGCTGGATAAATTACAGGAGTCTTAAGAGTACCTGCAGGAGGTTCAGCTATCACCGTGAGCTTATGCGTAGCGGCGTCGGTTGCGTAAATTATTCCACAATCAACAACTCCTTCACGTACCTGCATAGCGACTTCAGTGACATTGCTCCCGAAAGAGATTTTGCGCTCGTCGTTTAGCTTGTCCCAAATTCCCATGTTAGTTAAAATTTCCTGCGAGTATGCTCCGACTGGTACGTCAGAATTTCCCAAGGCTATGAGCTTTAATTTCTCTGTGCCCAAGTCCTCGTAAGAATTAATCTTCGCGGGGTTATCATCAGGGACAACCAGGGCGATTTTATTCTCAAGCAAGTTTATTCTCGTAGACGAGTCAATGTAGCCTGATTTCTCAAGCGCATTCATTTGCTTCTGTGCCGCCGAAATAAATAAATCACACTCTGCTCCTTCTTCGATCTGAGTTTTGAGGGTACCGGACGAATCGAAATTGTAAATGATTTCAACATCAGTATTTGCCTGTGTGTAAAGGCCTGAAATTTTCTCCATGGTCGCCTGCATTGAAGCTGCCGCGAAAACCGTTAATGTCTCCGCGTAGGACGTACCAACCAATAAAAACATCAACGCTATAATTGCTACGAACTTTCTCATAAATTTTTCTCCTTATGTTGTTTTTATGAATTATATACCTCATCAATGTTTGCTGGTATAATGCGGCAAAAAAGGAGCTGACAACATGAGCAGCATATTAACTTACGAATCCGTAGCACTCGATAATGATGAACTAGTTATTCTTGATCAGACAAAACTTCCATGCGAAATTTCACTTTTACGCTTGACTGATATTAAGGACATTTGGCAAGCAATTTATGCTTTACAAGTACGAGGTGCACCAGCTATAGGCATTGCCGCGGCTTTTGGTCTGTATATCGCAGCAAGCAAGATACTCACGAACGATTACAATGAATTTTCAAGCGCGGTACATGAAGCTAAAGATTACTTGAACTCGGCGCGACCAACGGCTGTAAATTTATCTTGGGCATTAAACAGAATGGAACGAGTTATAGCCGCTAACCATGATAAGAGCGTGAAGGAGATTAAGGCGCTGTTGAAACTCGAAGCTGAAGCGATAAAACGTGAGGACGCTGAAATGTGCAAAAAGATTGGGGAACATGGCCTAACTCTGATTAAAAATGGCGACGGGATATTGACTCATTGCAACGCCGGCCAACTAGCTACAGCAAAATATGGAACTGCACTTGCTCCGATTCATTTAGGACGAGAACGAGGTATGAACTTTAGAGTTTATTGTGATGAGACAAGACCATTATTGCAGGGTGCGAGATTGACAACTTTTGAGCTTACGGCGGACGGAGTAGACACAACGTTAATTTGCGACAATATGGCCTCGCAAGTTATGAAAAACGGCTGGATTAACGCTGTATTTGTTGGGTGCGATAGAGTGGCGGCTAATGGTGATGCGTGTAACAAGATCGGGACGTCAGGCCTAGCTATTCTCGCAAAACATTACGGAATACCATTTTACGTACTTGGCCCAAGTTCCACTATAGATATGAGCATTCAGACTGGAGAAGAAATAGTGATTGAACAACGCCCGGCAGAAGAAATTACAGAAGCTTGGTATAAAACGCGAATGGCTCCAACGGGAATAAAAGTCTATAACCCTGCGTTTGACGTTACTGAACATGATCTAATCACGGGCATTGTTACCGAACATGGCATAGCGAGACCGCCATATACTAAAAGTCTTAGAGAGATATTTAGCTAATTCGTTCGATCCATATTTCAATCACACCACCACAAACTTCGCCTTCTTTGGATAGAGCTCCGGCTGTGAGGTTTACGCGCATTAAAACGGGGGAAGGGTTTTCTTGTGTGAACATTTCCTCTGCCTTCCTCATGACGTTAGCTTCCATCAAACCGCCGCCAATAGTTCCAAGGCTTTTTCCTTCGCTGGTGTAAAGCATTTTCGTGCCGACATTACGAGGGCCTGCCCCCTGTTTAGATACTATAGTGCATAAAACTTTTCGCCCCGGTAATGATTCGTGTAGACCTGTGCCCAAAATATCGCGCAAAATTTCTTCAGGGAATTCGCTTTCCTTATTGCGATTCTTAACTTGAATGATCTCCGCCATAATTGATATAGCAATTTCCTCAGGAGTCTCCGCGTTTATCGAAAGTCCTATAGGCGAATGAATCCCAACCACCGCGCCATTGTCATAGCCATCAGCAATAAGGCCTTCACGAACGATCTTAACTCTGCGGCTTGAGCCCATCATACCGACGTAGGCATAAGTTTTATTGAGTATCGCACGTAAACATTCAGAGTCATAACGATGACCACGAGTAACAACCACAAAATAAGTATCAGAACCGCCTGAAATTTTCACTAACGCCCCCCAAAAACTGTCGCACATAACTATATCAGCTCCAGCCCTCCTCGCGTTCTCAATGAATATTTCGCGATCGTCAATCACGGTAACATGAAAACCTAACATTTTGGCTAAGCGTATTATCGGCATCGACACGTGCCCAGCTCCGCAGATTACAATTTTTTTGCCAGCGAATATACGTTCAGAATAAATCAACGAATTAGCGACATTAATAATCCCCGTATCACGAACGCAAGCAAGCTCTTCACAATGCGACGACAATAGGCCCTCTTGACGCGATAAATGAATCACTCTGCCATTTGACAAAATAGCCTTTTCCCCGTAACCCTCGCCATTAATCACAGTGAAAACAACGTTATCTCGACTAGGATCACAATTTGCAAGTTGCTCAAAAAATTTTAGCGTTTCATTCATCGTCCGAACCCACAATTAGGAAATGTGCAGATTTTACAGTTGAGACAAAGCCCGCCTTCCCCAAGCCTGTCAATCTCTTCACGCATAACCGGATCTCTTGCCATTAACCGCGGTAGAATTAAATCGAATATCGTTCGCCTTGCATACATCACACAGCCGGGAAGCCCGACAATCGGGACAACTCCTTTATAAGCAAGCATGAACATAGCCCCGGGTAAGACTGGTGCGCCATAACTCACAACTCTATCTGAAGCTTTACGAATTGCATAAGGTGTTCGGTCGTCAGGGTCAACGCTCATTCCGCCGGTACATAGAATCATTTCTGCGCCCATAGCTGATAGCTCGTTGATAAATGAAACTGTCATTTCTGGATCGTCGCTGCTGATTCGATTTGCAATTACTTGGCCTCCGTACTCTTTAACTTTTGCGCATACAACAGGCGTGAATTTGTCCTCAATGCGTTTGTAATAAACCTCGTTGCCCGTCGTTATAATGCCAACTTTTTTTAACGTAAATGGAAGTATACGCAAGATCGAAGAGCCAGAGACATCACGCTTAACCTTGTTCATTTTTTCGCGCTCAATAATCAACGGTATAATCCTCATGCCTGCAAGTACGTCGCCAGCTTTTATGGGAAAATTATTATGCCTCGTAGCTATCATCATTTCGCCTTGAGAGTTCACGGAGTTAAGCCTATCAATATCAATCTTAAGTAAGCCATCAATATCCGCAATGGCTTCTATTTTGCCTTCTTTTATCTCTCCGTGGTGCATGTGTTCATTTCTGCAAAGCTCATAGAGAATTTCGGCAGCGTCGTTTTCGTGGAGCATGTTTTCGTTGACTTCCCATATATAGATATTGTCCTTACCAAGGCTCAATAGTACTGGTATATCTTCCTCTTTGATTATGTGCCCTTTACGAAACGCAGGGCCTTTCTTTACTCCGGGGATAATTTGCGTGACGTCATGACATAGCATTTGTCCGACAGAGTCTTTCGTGTTAATTAACTTCATGAAATATTTCCTCTTGATGTAAAAAATAGGGGAAACGTTATTACGCCTCCCCTGTCATTGTGATTTAAGCTAGACTGATTCAGCCGCTCTCTTGTGCATAACTTTCTTGACAGCGCGTAAAATGTTCTCGTAGCCTGTGCAGCGGCAAAGATGTCCCGATAATAATTTGCGTAACTCGTCGTCGGTGTAGATTTTGCCTTTCTGTAAAAATGACTCGGCCTCAATCATGAAACCAGGAGAACAGAAACCACACTGTATTGCGCTCTCGTCAACAAATGCCTGTTGAATGTCCGATAAAGTTCCGTCGGGGTGTGTCAAGCCCTCAAGCGTCGTGATATTTTTTCCGTCAGCCCAAATAGCAAGATAGATACAGGAGTTGAAGCACTCGCCATCAATGATAACTGCGCACGCGCCGCACTCTCCAACTTCACAGCCCTTCTTCACGCTCGTGAGGCCGTAATCGTTTCGCAACATGTCAGTAAGAGACGCTCTCACGTCAACCATAGCGCTACGTTCTTTGCCGTTGATTGTACATGTAACAAGCTTGTATTGATTGCTCATTAAATCTCACCTCCAGACAATTTTACAGCCTCAATAAATGCACGCTTGGCCATCACTGAACATAAATGTAACCTCATGCTCTTTGATGCTCTCCAACTGTCGCGGGGGTTTACGTCCTCAAGCACTGTTTTAGCGATCCCGTTGGCAGTCTCCATTGAAACACTTGCGCCATTGAACGCAGCTTCAGTCTTGTGTGCACGAATAGGAACAGGAGCAGCAACTCCATAACCAATTCTCAAACGTTCGACAACTTTTTTATCGGGCGATAATCTCACGTTCACAGAACAGCCTGTGGTAGCGATTTCCATAGCGTTACGCATTCCGTACTTAATATAATGACCCTTGCAATTCTCGTATGAGTCCTTTGTGATAAGAACGCCCGTTTGAATTTCGCCTGGTTGTATATCAACTTTTCCTGCGCCCAAGTAAAATTTCTCAATCGGAACTCTTCGTACACCATTAGGGCCAGTCAACTCGATAATAGCCTCCCAAGCCATTAACGTTGACGCAGAGTCAGCGCTCGTGACTCCGTTGCAAGTGTTTCCGCCGATCGTACCTATTGCGCGAATTTGAGGACCGCCAACTTTGTCAACAGCTTCACCTAAGACGTTAATATACTTCTGGATTAATTCGTTTTGCGTTATGTGTGAGAATGAAGTCAACGATCCTATACGTAAAGTCCCGTCGTCTTCCATGCGTATACCCCTGATTGAGTCTATTCCGTAAATGCTTATAAGTTCACAGCCTGCTAACTTGCCTTCACGAATTTTTATCAACACGTCGGAGCCGCCAGCGATTATTACGGCCTTGGGGTGTTCCTGACGTAGCTTTATTGCTTCTTCAACAGTTTTTGCCTCATAAATAGCTTCAACGTCATACATTAAAATTCACCTCCCTAATCCTGGAAAAATCCAGCTTGTGAAAATTTTTCGTAAAGCAAATGTGGACGCATAGGAAGTTCATCAAAGGCCACTCCTGTAGCGTTGAGTATTGCGTTACGAATTGCGGAAGCGACTGGATTAACTGGAGGTTCTCCGAGTCCTTTTGTGCCATATGCGCTAGTTGGTTCAGGGTTCTCGACGAATTGTGCCTCTAAATGTGGGTGATCCATCATTGTTGAAAGTTTATAGTCAAGCAAATTCCCGTTGAGTAATTTACCCGTTTTAGCGTCGTAAAGCATTTTCTCCGATAAGCCGTAACCGATTCCCATGCTCATTCCACCATGAACTTGAGCTTCGGCCAAGGCAGGATTGATTAACGTTCCAGCGTCGTGTACGTTGACGATATTCAGGAGTTTCACTTGGCACATAGGGATATCGACCTCGACTTCAGCAAAGCAGCACCCAAAACTATATGCGTTAGTCTTAAGTTGCGCAGTCTTCTCCATGGTTAAATGCTCGTTGTGTTCACGGTCATATAACACTGTCAAAGCAAGCTCACCAAGAGTCATTAAGACTCTTCCGTCAGTTTTGCGAATGATATTTCCGTCCACAATATCCATTAAGTACGACTGCATTCTTGTATATCTGTAAGCAACGTCCAAGATATGAGCCTTGAAAGCCTCCGCACAACCTCTTATTCCCATTCCTGCCGCGTAAGTTTGTCGAGAAGCGTAAGCTCCTGTTCCGAATGGTGTTACGTCAGTATCCTGGCAAGAAACTATGTGAACTTTCTCAAACGGTATTCCGAGAGTTTCCGCCGCCATTTGTGAAAAAGCTGTGTCAGCTCCTTGGCCTATTTCGGTCTCACCTACTTGAAGTTGTATAGAGCCGTCCTGATTCATTACCATTCTGCACGATGAAGTTTCAAGAGCTATTGGCCATACAGCGGTGTTGTACCACAATAACGATACTCCGATCCCGCGCCTAATATCCCCAGTTTGATTCTTGTAAGCTTCTCTCTTGCGCTCAAAGTCTATGTATTTCATTCCGGCGTCAAGGCATTGATTGAACGTGTCAGAGTAAAGTTCATTCTTTGAGAACGCGTCAACATAACCGACCGGCATAACAGTTTTGCGACGATAAGCAATTGGATCGAGACCAAGTTCTGTGCAAATGTCTTCAGTGTGAGCTTCGATAGCAAAGGTTGCTTGAGGCATTCCGTAACCTCTCATAGCTCCACCTACTTGACGATTAGTGAAGACCGTCCAGCCATCACCCTCAAAGTTTTCGCAAGGATAAAGCTGTGGGAATGATCCTAGACCTTTTGCACAAATAGCGTGCCCGTGACTTGCATAGGCTCCTTGATTCGAGAAGCATTCAACTTTTCTGGCTACTAATGTTCCGTCCGGCTTGACCCATGAGATAAGGTGATAGCGAATTGCGTGACGTACTCTGTTATTCGCAAAAGTCTCTTCACGTTGACAATCTAGTTTTACTAAACGTCCTCCGACCTGTGTAGTCAACCATGCGCACAAAGGCTCATATAACGCGTCTTGCTTGTTTCCGAATCCACCACCGATATAAGGCTTAACGACTCTGACTCTTCCCCAATCGACTCCCAAGGCTTGAGCTACACAACGTCTTGTTACGTGAGGAATTTGAGTCGATGAGGTTACATGGATTCGTCCGCCCTCTTCCCAAGCGTAACAAATGAAGTTCTCAATATGACAATGTTGTACCGTTTGAGTGTTATACCATTTATCGATCTTAATTAAGCCAGGCTCTTTGATAGCTTCCTCGTAATTGCCTTTATGAATCTGCGTATGAGCTAACACGTTATTCTTGTATTTCTCATGAATTTGTGGCGCTCCGTCCTTCATAGCCTCCTGAACGTCAAGAACAAACGGCAATACTTCATACTCAACCTTGATAGCTTCGATAGCACGTTTGGCCGCGACTTCGTCTTCAGCAACCACCGCAGCAACATCATCACCGTAATATCTCACATGCTTTGTAAGAACGTTACGATCGCAAATATCTTGGTGGCTCTCTTCAGTTGACCAAGGGTGCCCGGCCGTCGGGAAGAGGTATTCAGGAGCGTCAAAGCACGTTAAAACTTTCACAACTCCGGGAATTTTTTCGGCCTCGGAAATGTCAACGGATTTAACGATCGCGTGAGCTACGTTAGAGTGCTTTATTTTAGCTACGAGAGCGTGTTTATCACAAAGATCTTCAGTGTATTTTGTTCTACCTGTGGCCTTGTCATAAGCGTCAACTCGTGTATAACTTTTGCCTATAATCATGCTTTAATCTCCATATCTTTCGGCAATAGGCAAGCGAGCTCCGATTCGTAAGCCTGTGCCAGGAAGAATTATCGGGTAAAGTTGAACAAGCGTTGCAATTCCGGCGACGAACATAGCATTTTGTAGAAGCATTCCTGTTTGTTCTGAAGAAAGGCCGGCGGCTCCAGCGATGATTGTTATAGGTGCGAGGTTAGCTACGAACATTGCCAAAACATGTTGAAGTCCAAAGGGTATGGCTTTTCCCAATGGTACTCTGCCATTCAGTTGGAAAATGTTGTTGATGCTGACAGTACTAGAAGAACTCTCTGACATAAAAACGTCCCCCTCCTAAAATTTGAAAATTGTTAATGATTTAACTTCTGAATTGAATTTTGATAATTGTAGCATAGAAATTCTTATTTCGATAAAAATTTTTCATTGATTTTTTGCGCAAGGCCTCTATAATATTTTCGTAAAGTTAATTTTGAAAGTACCCCAAATAAATTATGACAGTAACAAGAAAATTTGCGAGTTTTTGTAGTTGAAAATGTAGTTGAAAAATTCCATGAAGAGTGTGTGAAAAATTTCTTAACCTGCACATATTCTATCATAGTAAAAGCGATTTACAAGGAGGTATAGCTAGATATTGACGTAGTGTAATATAGTACTCTAATCCGTATAAAACTCGATATAAAAATTTTGTAAAGGAGGTAAACTTTGCTACGTAGGGTTAGAGGGATGGGGTGTGCAAGTCAAAGCACAATAAACACTGAAATTTGATAGCTGAACAAGCGAATCACTACCGATGGCTAGTCGGGAAGTCAAGCCTCCGGACTGTCGGACAAACTCAAGTAGCTGCGGCAAAAGAGGACAGGGAGAACGAGGAAAAATCGAAGAAGTGTTTAACTCATAATATTACACTTTTTACGTAGCAGGTATTGATAATTATGAGTCAGGATAAATTTGCGCTCTTGGGAAATATTTGTTACAGCACCGGGCCAAATAAAATTCACACGATAGAACGCGGCTATCTCGTTGTATCAGGGGATAAAATCGTTGGGGCGTTCGATACTCTGCCTGATGAATATTCTGGAGTCAGAGTTGAGGATTACGGAGAGGCCTTAATAATTCCTGGCATGACAGATTTACATGTTCACGCGCCGCAATTTCCATTTCGAGGTATCGGCATGGATTTAGAGCTATTGGACTGGCTGAACACTTACACATTTCCTGAAGAAGCAAAATACAGCAGCATTGATTACGCTGGAAAAATTTACGAGTTTTTCACACAGGCATTAAAAGCTAGCCCCACTACACGCGCGGTAATCTTCAGCACTATTCATGTACCTGCAACGCGGATTTTATTTGATAAACTTGAAGCATCAGGATTAATTAGCTATGTCGGAAAAGTCAACATGGATAGAAACTCTCCTGACGACCTCCGCGAAACAACAACGACTTCATTAGCTGACACTGAATTATTAATCAACGAGGCCAAGAATTACAAACGTACTCACGCAATTTTGACGCCACGATTTACACCAAGTTGCAGCGACGACTTAATGAAGGGATTAGGAGATCTTAAAGCGAAATATGATTTGCCCGTTCAGTCCCATTTGTGCGAGAATCCTTCAGAAGTTGAACTAGTCCGCGAACTTTGCCCGACCAGCAAAAATTATGCTGATACTTATGACCGGTTCGGCTTGCTTGACGATAAGGCTATAATGGCCCATTGCGTTTACCTCAACGATGACGAGATCGAATTGATGAAGGCCCGCAAAAGTTTCGTAGCTCATTGTCCACAGTCTAATATCAATCTTGCAAGCGGTATAGCTCCCGTGAAAAAGTTTTTGGAGTTAGGAATTAATGTTGGTCTTGGAACTGACATAGCAGCAGGCGCGAGTCTCTCAATGTTTCGAGCAATCACTGACGCTATAGGAGTCTCAAAGCTTTATTGGCGATTGGTTGACGAAGACTTTCACGCGTTGACATTTTCTGAGACGTTCTATATGGCTACAATGGGAGGAGGAAAATTTTTCGGCCAAGTCGGAAGCTTTTTGCCAGGCTATGAAGCTGATGTGCTTGTACTTGACGAGAAAAACTCCGGAGTAAGACGCGATAATTTACTTGAGAGACTCGAGCAGACTATTTATCTTGCTGATGAAAATGTGATTCTCATCGCGAAATACGTAGCGGGAAAGAAACTTTGACAAAGAATATTAGCATGTGTAGAATAAATTCTTATCAGAATAATAAATCGTGAGGAAATATTGTACATGGATAACGCTGCAGAAATATTACAAGAATACGCAAGACTTACGGAGTTTTTAGGGGAGATATTGGGCCCTGATTATGAAGTTGTCTTACACGATTTAACGGTTCCTAATCATTCGATCGTAGCTATAGTAAACGGGCACATAAGCGGCAGAAAAATTGGAGCACCTTTGACTAACATGGCATTATCAATTTTGCGGGATAAAAGTTACGAGAGCAATAATTACAGAAGCAACGATTATGGATTATCAGCATCAGGCAAGGCTTTACGCTCGAACACATTTTTTATAAAACACGAAGGCAAACTAATTGGCATGCTGTGTATAAATTTCGACGACTCACGCTATCAAAATCTTTCCGAACATATTATGACCTTGGCACACCCGCAAAATTTTCTTGATAAAGTCTCACAACAGGCTAATCATAATTCAGAGAAGCCCAAACTCCAGGAAACCAGTATCACAGAAAAATATAATCCTTCCTCCGACTCTGTAACAAGGGACGCTATACAACGAGAGCTAGAAAGAATCGGAGTGAGTGCAGACAGATTGACGGCCAATGAACGTATGCAGATAATAGCAGCTCTTGAGGAACAAGGGATATTTTTGCTAAAGGGCGTTGTTAAGGACGTTGCACAGGGGCTTAAATGTTCGCAAGCTAGTGTTTATCGTTATATGTCGCAGTTAAAAATTGTCGATATCGGCTAAAGTGTCAATGTCAAGAAGTTTTTCGGGCTTCACGACATAATAATGGGTTTGTTGTGGGTGTTGTTTGATGATTCTCAATGCGCCCTTATCTCCTGTTAAGCTCAATAATTCAGGGTAAACTGAGGCGGCAAATATTCCGGGATTAGCGGGGTGATTCGAGAAAGCACAGCCATAAGATTTTCCCGAGCACAAAAATTCACGTACAAGTCTTGCAATATCTTCAGCAGGAAAATTTGGTTGGTCCCCGGCCAAGAATAACACTGCGTCACAATTGTTCTTCATAGCAGCTTCTGTTCCGTGTCGTATTGAGCCAGCAATGCCTTCGAGTCTGTCAGGATTGTCAATAATCTCCACGTCATTGTATCCTGAAATATTTCCTCCGGTCATGAAAATTTTTGCGTTTATTTCGTGGCTTTTGAGAATTTCTTTAGCCGTTAAGAGAGCGTCAAGCCCATAGCGAAACAATTCCCTGCCATTGATTTTGTGTAAGAGCTTGTTTTCGTCGCCAAAGCGTTGTGAGCTTCCAGAGGCCATAAGAACAAGCGCAACATGCTTACCCGATAAATTTTTGTCCGCTATAAAATCATTCCTCACGTAATTAATAGCTACACTTGGAAATTTTTCACTTAAAGGCTTTACGTAATGTGCTTGGGCAATGTCATCAATGATTGAAGCGTTCACGAGTGTATTATCGTCAAGATCAGGAAAACGTTGACATACTTCACTAATAGGTCGGCCAATCGCGTGTAAACCCATTACAACGAAAATTTCATCAACATTGCTTGGTATAACAGGCTCATAACTAGCAGGGATCTTTATGGGAAAATGTCGGGAGCCGTCAGCCTCAACTAACACAACGTCATAAGAATCACACAACCGTGAAAATTTTTCTGTTCCAGGATAAGAAAGTTTTTCGCCCTCGTCCGTCCCGCAATAAGAAACATTCTCACGGTCATCATGCTTGTAAATATGTGTTGTCGTAGTGATGCAGACTTTTTTGTCTTCAGCAGCAAATTTGTCCGCCAGATTCTCTATCAGCGTGCTTTTACCGCCAGCACCAACTACAACGATTACGTAACTCAATTATTTCTTGCGAATATGTAGGAATTCGTCAAACGTGTAATATGGCTCGGAGGCTATTATGTTTTCGGGCAAGTCAAAGTTATTGAGCATGAACCAGAATACACCGTCAGCACGTCCTGACATAAGAGCAGCAACTCTAGCAACTGAATTAACTGTTATGATCCTGATATTTACGTTTAGACGTCTACCAATTTCCGCGAGTATCGCTGTGTTGAAGCCTGCCGCTGCTCCGTCCTCTGATGTGTAATCAAGTGGAGGAAGGTCGCCTGTAACGGCAATATTTATCGTTTCTGAATCCGGGAAGAAATCAAATTTTACCGGTGTAGGTTCAGTTTTGCCTGCATAGCGTAAATATTCCTCTTGTAGTTTTCTAAGTGTTTCGTCTTTACGCATTTCACTAAGAGCCTCATTAAATTTTTTGCAGAGTTCAGGATTATCTTTTTTGAAGCCAAATGCGAAATGTATTTCAGGTTCTATACAGGCTACGCATGAAATCTTGAGATCTGGATTCCTGGTAACAATATATTCTGCTACTACTTTTGGCAGGTCAAGTTCGTCAATGTCCCCGGCATTGAGAGCAAGCAGCATAGTAAGAAGATCGTCATAATATGTGAACTCTTCATCTTTCTGATTTCTTAGTGCCCATTTTGTCACGGAATAAGCATCAGACTTAAATTGTGCCTCTTCAAGATTTGACTTGGTAAGAAGACCTACTTTTGCCGCCTCCGCAAACGCCGAAGAAGAAAACGCAACAACTACAATGAGCACAAGAATAAAAATTTTTCTCATTAAGATCACCTCGAGAATATTATACAGAATGAAATTTCATGATCGCCTCAAGAACTCCGCCCGCAATAGATAAAGCCTTATCGGAGACTCTCAAATAATCAGCCGCTGTTCCTCTTGGGTCAATATCGCCGCATTTCATTCCTTCTATAACATAAACGCCCGGAGCAAGCATTCCCCGTAACATTCCGTCAATCGTGCAATATAGTGGTGTGTCGTTGATCATGGCCGCAATTTCTCCAGCATGAACAATTTCGCCGATCTCACGTTTTGGATTAATCACACCTTCACAAGGCGCGCGTAAAACTCTTTCGACTGTATAGCCGCCGATGTTGCCAGGGACTCCAGTATTAGCTATGGCCTTTGAGCCTGTTTCATAGAATGCGCGTCCAAGAGTGTGGCCTCGTTTCGTCTCTACGACCGCGTGACAATCAACACCAACTGTAAAGCCCGGCCCTACTCCAATTACAACAGGAGCATCAGAAATTTTTGTACCTAGGTTTTCTTTAGCGATAATCGCGTCAACAACTACATTAGGCTTGAGAGTCTTTATCACGCTTCCATCAGGACAAACCATTACGGCTATATTTCCGGCGTCAAGAACTTTGCGAGCCTCTTCACAATTTTCAGCCTTGTAAGCTTCAATGCCCTCAACAGAAAATTTCCCTAGTCTTACGGCTTCAGAGAAACTCACAGTGCGTCTTACAGTCGTTGGGTTTGCTATATCGAGCATTACTATTTTGAAGTTAGCGCGGAATAATCTCACTGCGATTCCCGTAGCAAGATCTCCCGCTCCTCGTATACATACTAACATTTAGGTTTACGCTTTCTTTTTGGGGCGATAAGGTGTGTCGTCCATCGGCAATTTCGTACGGAAAATTTTATCCCAAGCATAATAGGCTCCCGCGGCGGCTGGTGCTGTTGGAATCGTCGCGATCTCACCGATACCCTTAGCTCCATATGCGAACGGCAGCAACTTGTCTTTCTCAACGTAAATTGCGTGTATGTTAGGAATGTCAGTGGCACGCATAAGTCCTAATGTCCCGTATTTAGCTTTAGGCACACAGTTATCAAGCGGAAAATCCTCCGTTAAAGCATAACCGAGCCCCATTAACACACCGCCTTCAATCTGGCCTTGTATCGACGTGGGATTAACGACCTTTCCAGAATCGTGCGCAGCGTAGACTTCAGAGACTTTTCCATTTTCGCCGAGTATTACGACGTGAGTAGCAAAGCCATAAGCCACGTGACTCTTCGGGTTAGGTTTATCGGCTCCAAGTTTGTCGGTTGGGTCAAAGAACTCCGCAAAAAATTCACGCCCATTCAACGCCATTAAATCTCCGTTTACTTTTTCAAGTTCGGCCATAAGTTTTTCTCCGACCATTCTTACAGCTTCACCGGTTATAAGAGTTTGACGAGAGCCTGAAGTAGTTCCCGAGTCTGGAGACGTTTCTGTGCTGCCTGGCATTAGTCGCATTTTGTCGCGTGGTAATTTTATTGCGGTCTCAAGCATTTGCATAAAGATCGTCGAACTTCCTTGACCTATATCGCTAGCTGCAGTGTAAAGGCAAATAACACCATCTTCAACGCGAATTTTTGCACGTCCCTTATCAGGTAAACCGACTCCGACGCCGGCGTTTTTCATTGCACAAGCTATTCCGGCATGAGATTTATTTTTCTCGTATACGTCTTTCACGGCCAATAACGTTTCCTTCAAGGCTGTGGACACGTCGGCAATCTGACCATTAGGGAGAACTTTTCCAGGCTCTATAGCGTTGCGATAACGAATTTCCCAAGGAGATATTCCAACTTTTTCGGCCAAGAGATTAATATTCATTTCGAGGGCAAACTCACTTTGACATACTCCGAAACCTCTGAAAGCTCCTGCTGGTGGGTTGTTGGTGTAATAACCATAGCCGCGAATGTCAGTATTCTGATAGCAATAAGGCCCGACGGAATGTGTACAGGCTCTCTCAAGAACTGGCCCGCATAACGAAGCATAAGCCCCGGTATCAAAATTTATCTCACAGTCAAGCCCGGTGAATATTCCATTTTCATCACAAGCAAGCGTAAACGTGCCAATCATTGCGTGACGTTTTGGGTGGAAATTGATTGACTCCTGCCTGGCCATTTTGATTTTGACGGGACGATTTAATTTGACTGCAGCCAACGCGGCCAAGTGTTGCACTGATACGTCCTCTTTACCGCCGAAGCCTCCGCCCACTAAAGCATTCTCAACGACGACCCTTTCAGGCTCCCAACCGAACATTATCGCGGTTTCTTTTCTTGTGTCATAAGCTCCTTGATCAGTCGATAAGATTTTAACGCCGTCTTTGTACGGGAAAGCTACTGCGCACTCTGGCTCAAGGAAAGCGTGTTCAGTGAATGGCGTAGTGTAAGTTTGTGTTACGACGTATTTTGAGTTAGCTATGGCTGTTTTCGCGTCGCCTCTTGTAACGTGACGTTGCTGACATAGATTTCCTTTGCTGTGAATCTTGGGAGCGTCTGGAGCTTTTGCTTCGTCAATATTTTTTACAGGCGTAAGAACTTCGTAATCTATCTTAACAAGTTTCTTGGCCTCTTCGACAATTTCGCGAGTCTCACCAACCACAAGGCATATAGCGTCCCCAACGCAACGAGTAATATCTCCCTCTGCTATGAACACGTCCCAATCCTGTTGAAGGTGTCCGACTTTGTTATTAGGAACGTCCTTGGCTGTGAGAACGTCAATGACTCCGGGCAAAGCTTTTGCTTCAGTGGTGTCAATCTTTAACACTTTAGCCCTTGGATAAGATGAACGTATTGCGGACGCATGAGCCATGTTATCCATGTAAATATCGTCGGGATATTTTCCATAGCCCAAAACTTTTTCGCGAACGTCATTGCGGAAAGTATGTTCTCCAACTGAAAAATCGTTTGAGCGTTCCAAGGTCTTATCAATTTTTTCGTCGCCACGTAAAATCGCAGCTACCAACATTACAGCCTCGAGAATCTTTTTGTACCCTGTACATCTGCAAAGATTTCCGCGTATAGCTTTTTTAACGTCTTCTTCAGTGGGATTCTTGTTAGAGTCAAGCAAAGCTTTTGAGGCCATAACCATTCCAGGAGTACAGAAGCCGCATTGAACCGCTCCAACTTTTCCGAACGCATAAACGTAAGCTTCTTTCTCTAAATCCGATAAGCCTTCAACCGTTATAATCTCTTTGCCGTTAGCTTGCTTCGTGGTCATAATACAAGCTCGAATTGGTCTGCCGTCCATCAAGATTGTACACGTTCCACAAGCTCCTTCGCTGCAACCGTCCTTGACTGAAGTTAATCCCAAGTCATCACGCAGAAAACGAATCAACTTTTTTGTCTCACTAGTCTGAACTTCTTGGCCATTGACTTTGATCGTAAAAAGCTCGTCCATGAAATCACGCTCCTTAATTTTTTGTCCTAATTATAGTATAAGAATTTATTACCATGCTAAAAATTTTTTGGAGTTTCCATATTTTCATAATTCAATGATAAAATCGACGCTTGAAATTTTTAAAGTTAAAGGAAGGAAATTTTATCTATGAAGAAGTTTCTTGCGTTTGTTACATTCATGTTGTTGCTTTGTGTTCCGTGCTGGGCTGAAGATTTGTCTGCTACTTGTCAGAATGGAACGTTCGTTGGTGTTTTATCGGCCGACAACGTTATAACGTGGCTGGGAGTTCCTTATGCGAAGGCTCCTGTTGACTCGTTACGCTGGAAAGCTCCTGAAGCTCCAGACGCAAGCGCAGAGACATTCAACGCTAATAAGTTTTCTGCAATGCCTTTACAGCAAAAGAGTGATACCCGTCCTGCATCGCTCATGCCTCAAGATGAAGACTGCCTATATCTCAACGTGTGGAAAGCTAGCGATGATACTGCTGCGGCTTCTCGTCCTGTAATGGTATGGATTCACGGCGGCTCATTCAGATCTAACGGCACTGGCGAACCTGAATGGCTTGGTCATAATATCGTAGCTGATAATCATGACGTAATCGTTGTATCAGTTGGCTATAGACTTGGCCTTATGGGATTCATAGATTTCTCTGGGGTTAGCGGCAGTGAAGAGTTTGCTGAAAGTGGAAATTTAGGACTGCTTGACGTTTTACAGAGCCTTAAATGGTTGAAGGATAATGTAGAAGCGTTCGGTGGCGACCCTGACAATATTACAGTATTCGGACAATCATCGGGATCTGCTTTGATTTCGTTGTTAATGACAATGCCGGACGCAAAAGGACTTTTCAAGAGAGCAATACTTCAGAGTGGGGCTGTATCAATGTCAATGGCTTCTGCTGATGCAACTGGACTTGCACAAAAGCTGCTTGACCTCACAGGGAAATCTGATATGGCGGGCTTAATGGCTCTTAGCTCAATGGACCTCCAGGAAGCTTCTGCTAAGCTTGACGGCGCATTGAATTTCCCGGAACGTGACGGCGTAGTTTTATCGGAAGACGCATACAAAGCTTTTGCAGAGAACGCAGGGAATTATGACATTCTTATTGGCTCTGACGCTGATGAAGCACGTTATTTCTTGGGAGCTGTTGGAAGTCTTGATGTATTTAGCACATACTTAGAGAATGCATATAACACAATAAAGGCTGGTGTAAGTGCTGTACCTGAGTACGGAGAAAGTATGGCTGCTGCTATGGATAACTTCATAACTCTTCAGGGAGAAGTCGAATCTGTTTGGGCACAAACGGAATTTCTGAATGACTTATTGTTCAGAGGGCCAGCTATACAAATGGCGTCGTCACACACTGGTAAAACATATATGTATTACTGGAATATTCCTGTTTATTCAGCAGTGTCAGATTATTTCGGCGCAAATATAGGTGCATGTCATGGAAGTGAACTTCCGTACGTTTTTGATATTCCTGGCTCATTAGTCCCTGAAGCAGTCCTGAAAAGTGAACAAGGCCAAGCATTAAGCAAGTTGGTTCAGAATATGTGGGTTGACTTTGCTAAAGATGGTGAACTTGACGCACACAACATGTATACAACTGCAGACCGTAAGACAATCGTAATCAGCTCTGACGCAATGGTGATAAGCGAACAAAGTGATCCGTTAAGTCAACAGAGAGAATTAATCACACCATTATTAGCACTTAATATTTCTGGACGTGACATAATCAACGCTATAAGCAGTTCTAGTTCTAAGGACAACAAAGACGACGAGAAAGAGCCGACGAAAGAACCTAAAACGAACCCAATTCCAAATGAGGAGGTAGGAAGCTCGGATTCAGGTTGTAACGCTGGAATGTTCCCATTGATATTCACGTTGCTAGTTATGCCTGTTGCGATTCGGAAAAAATATTAGCGCGAACAAAAAATTTGCTCCTCTGAGGTTTTATCCTTAGGGGAGCTTTTGTTATGTGAGAATAGAAGTCATTTTCATACCTATTCTTTTATGATACGTGTGCCAGTAGTTCCTTGAAGAGCCTCACGAGCTTTTTGTAAGTGTGTAATCAGTGCTACATGTCCTTTTCCTGATTCAGCGAATTTTATTCCGGCCTGTACTTTCGGGAGCATTGAACCTGGTGCGAATTCACCATCAGCTATGTACTTATTAGCTTCTGCAACGGTCATAACGTCAAGGCCTTTTTGATCAGGTTTACCGAAATGTATCGCGACTTTCTCAACCGCCGTCAATATCACGAGCATATCAGCTTCCATACTTTCAGCCAACAGTGACGCCGACGAGTCTTTATCAATGACAGCAGGAACTCCGGCCAAGTGTTTACCTTGAGAGACAACGGGAATACCACCGCCGCCGCAGCAAATTACAAGGTGTCCAGAGTCAGCCATTGCTCGAATAGCTTTAAGCTCGATAATTTCCTTTGGCTTAGGAGAAGCAACTACACGACGATAACCTCGTCCAGCGTCCTCTTTCACTATCCAGCCACGTTCGCCAGCTTCTTTCAACGCTAAATCTTTCGTCATGAAACCGCCTATAGGTTTAGTGGGATCTCCGAATGCCGGGTCATCAGCGTCAACTCTAACTTGAGTAACAAGAGAAGCCATTGCGGGAGGTTCTTGGCCACGATTGAGAAATTCTTCGCGTAAAGCGTTCTGAATATCATAACCGATATAAGCCTGACTCATTGCCACGCACACTGACAAAGGCACGGTGAAAGAGTTATTATGCTGCGAATATTCAGTCATGGCGTTGTTGATAATTCCAACTTGTGGGCCGTTACCGTGAACTATGACAACTTCATGACCATCATCAACGAGATCAACTATAGCTTTTGCTGTAACCTGCGCTGCCTTTAACTGTTCGGGTAAAGTGTTGCCCAAGGCGTTTCCACCAAGGGCAAGTACTATTTTCTTACGTTCTGACATTATCCGAAAATCCTTTGTGTTCCGCGCTCGTTAAGTTTTGTGAGGACTTCAGCAGGATTCGGGAATTTCTCAAGCATAATCATTGCGGCGATTACGTACGGTTTGAAGCTTGCTTGCTTGTAAAGAGGAGTCCTGTAACGATCGAACACTGAGCCATCAACTTCGCCTTCTGAGCAAGAGACTCCGGAAATATCGGCAGGTAAGCAGTGAAGATATAATGCTCTTCCGTTCTTTGTGAGCTTCATCATTTCTTCTGTACAGGCCCAATCTTTGTGAGTGGCGTTTTGTGCGAGTAACTCTTTCTCAAGGGCTTTGATTCCAGCGTCGTCACCATTGCCATAAAGAACTGTGCGTTTCTCCATTGCTGCGAAAGGTGCCCATGATTTCGGATAAACTATGTCGGCTCCCTCAAAAGCTTCTTTCATGCTGTTAGTGATCTTGAAATTGCTTCCGGCGGCGAATGCGTTTTTCTTGGCCACCTCAACAACGTCCGGCATGACTTCATAACCTTCTGGATAAGCGAGAGTTACATCGAGTCCGAGTCTCGTGAAGAGTCCGATTACGCCTTGAGGAACTGAAAGCGGTTTGCCGTATGAAGGTGAATATGCCCAAGTCATAGCGAGTTTCTTGCCCTTAAGTTTGTCAATTCCTCCGAACTCGTGGATAACGTGAAGAGCGTCCGCCATACATTGCGTGGGGTGATCAATGTCACACTGAAGGTTTACGAGAGTCGGGCGCTGCTCCAAAATTCCGTCCCTGTAGCCCGCTTCAACCGCGTCAGCTACGTCGTGCATATACTTGTTGCCTTTGCCGATATACATATCATCACGAATGCCGATAACGTCAGCCATGAATGAGATCATGTTAGCAGTTTCTCGTACTGTTTCGCCGTGAGCAATTTGTGATTTTCCCTCGTCTAAGTCCTGAACTTCAAGGCCAAGTAAGTTACAAGCACTTGCAAATGAGAATCTTGTACGTGTTGAGTTATCACGGAAGAGTGAAATTCCAAGGCCGGAGTCAAAAACTTTCGTTGAGATATTGCGCTCACGTAAATTTCTTAAGGCGTCAGCGACTGTCCATACGGCTTTGATCTCGTCGTCAGTTTTCTCCCACGTAAGGAAGAAATCGTTGTTATACATCTTGCCTGAACGAAGGCTGGTGAGTTTGTTAATGAGTTTCTCGAATTTCATAGTGTTAATACCTCCATATAAAGATTAATCGCAATAATACTGTGGTAAAGCAGCATAGAAAGCCGCACAAGTTACTAGGTCATTCTTCCATGTGATTTCGTTGGGGGCGTGAGCTTGAGCTTCTGCACCAGGGCCGAAACCGATTACTGGGATTCCATTGCGTCCCATGATTGAGACTCCGTTTGTTGAGAAAGTCCACTTGTCTAATAGTGGTCTGACCTCACGTTCTTTGATTGTCTCCTCGTCGCCGATTCTCTTATCGCCAAATAAATCAGTGTACGCAGCTACAGCAGCTTTGCAGACTTTGTGATCTTCAGGGATTACCCACGTCGGGAAATAGCATTCGATCGGATACACGCAGCCGGTGTAAGACGCTCTGTCGTAGTGATACATTGAGACTTTTACATCATCGCCATATTTCTTGACTGCTGGAAGGTCGCGGATTTCCTGTAAACATGACTCCCAAGTTTCGCCAACGGTCATTCTTCTATCAAGTGATACTGCACAAGAGTCAGCAACTGCACAACGTGAAGGAGACGTGAAGAAAATCTCTGACGCTGTAACAGTTCCACGCCCTAAGAATCTTGCTTCTTTCCATTCTGGATTGAATTTTGGGTTCAACATTTTCACGAGGCCTTTAATAGCTGTTGACTCTGCGTCGCCATTGTTATTGAGTGCTCTAACGTCTTGAAGAATATCAGCCATTTTGTAAATAGCATTGTCGCCACGTTCAGGAGCTGATCCATGACAAGAGACTCCCTTGACGTCGATTCTAATTTCCATGCGTCCACGTTGACCGCGATATAATCCACCGTCAGTAGGCTCTGAAGAAACTACAAATTCCGGCTTAATTTTGTCTTCCTTGCAGATATATTCCCAGCAAAGTCCGTCGCAGTCTTCCTCTTGAACAGTCCCGACGACCATAACGCGATATTTATCGTTGAGGAGGCCAAGGTCCTTCATGATTTTTGCAGCGTATACAGCGCTTACGGTTCCGCCAAGTTGGTCAGATACTCCACGTCCGCCTATCTCGTGTTCATTTTCGAAGCCTTCATAGGGATCGAAATTCCAGTTAGCTCTATTACCGATTCCAACTGTATCAATATGACCATCAAAGGCTATGAGGGTTGGCCCGTTTCCAATAAAGCCCATGACATTTCCTTGTGGGTCTACCTTGACTTCATCAAAGCCGACCTTTTCCATTTCAGCCTTGATTGTTGCAACGTGTGCAGCCTCGTCAGCAGATTCGCCAGGGTTCTTTACTATTGCACGAAGAAACGCCGTCATATCAGCCCTGTAACCTTCCGCAGCGTCCTTGATTTTCTTAAGTTCGTCCTGTGTTAATTTGCCCATGATAGATTACTCTCCTTTACATAATTAATTAGCGTGATTTTGCTTCCCAGATAATATTTCTCCAACGTTGTGGATCAGTATCTCCTTCAGTTGAGAATAATAAAACTTTTGAGTCCTTATTCAATTTCAGAGCCTCGCGAAGTTCTTTATACTCGTCAAATTTCATGATCGTAGCCAATGCTCCGAACGGTGCCGCGCCTGACTCGCCTGAAGTAACTTGTGTATCTCCCTTTAACGGTGCTGATAACATTCTCATTCCACGAGCCGCAACGCTATCATCAACGGCCAAGAAACAAGCTACGTGATTCTTAAGAATGTCCCAAGAAGTTATGTTGGGTTCCCCGCAAGCAAGGCCGGCCATTATCGTATCCATATCGCCCTCAACTATACGTGGCTTTCCATCAGCAGCGACTGCGCCTTTGTACAAACATGCAGCAGCTTCAGCTTCAACTACAACCATGATAGGCGGATTATCCCTATAGAGATTTGAGAAGTAACCAACTACAGCACCAGCGAGTGAACCGACTCCAGCTTGCACGAAAATATGTGTAGGACGTTCGCCAAATTGTTCGCTAGCTTCCGAAGCCATTGTGCCATAACCTTGCATGATCCACGCGGGGATTTTCTCGTAGCCTTCCCAAGCTGTATCCTGAACTACGACTCCGTGTTCTGTTTCTGAAGCGAGTTTAGCGGCTTGTCGGACACATTCATCATAATTCACGTCACTGATCCAAGCTTTTGCGTTCTCTGCCAAAATGTTATTGAGTCTCGTTTGCGTTGAACCTTTAGGCATAATGATAACTGCTTTTTGGCCAAGTTGATTAGCTGCCCAAGCAACTCCGCGCCCATGATTTCCATCGGTGGCTGAGAAAAATGTAGCTGAACCAAACTTCTCGCGCAACTCATCGCTCTTCAAAACGCTGTACGGAAGATTATCAACGTCTGTTCCTGTTTCGTCGGCAATGTAACGAGCAATAGCATACGATCCTCCCAAAACTTTGAACGCATTCAGCCCAAAACGGTATGACTCATCTTTAATCTTGAGGGTGTTAAGTCCAAGATACTCTGACATTTTTTCAAGATTAGTTAATGGAGTGACTGTATACTGCGGAAAACTCTGATGAAACTTTCTGGCCTTCGAAACTTCTTCAACGGACATAATCGGCAAATTTTTGTCCTCTGTCTTAGGCATTTTATTGATGACCCACTTTACTTCTTGAGGCATGTTGTTTCCCCTTTGTTAATAGAATTCTGATGTTTATCGGTGAGGTAAATTATAGATAATTTGGGGAAAAAAGCAATAAGAAATTTTTATTGCAATAAGAACTTTTTTAGGGTACAATGTTTTCACTCACAATAGCATTTAGTATAAAGGGGGTAACTGTATGTTAATCGTAGGGAATGGCAAAGTTGTTACTCGAAATCCTCAGCAGCCTTTCATTGAGAACGGGGCAGTTGTTCTTGAGGGCAACAAGATTCTTGAAGTAGGCGATTCGAGTCTCAAAGCAAAATATCCTGACGCAGAATTTATTGACGCACATGACGGAGTAATTATGCCAGCTTTCATTAATGCTCATGAACATATTTATTCAGCTCTTGCGCGTGGACTTTCCATAAAAGGCTATAATCCTAAAGGCTTTCTTGATATTCTCGATGGTCAATGGTGGACAATAGATAGGCACCTTGATAACGAACTCACAAAATTATGCGCGCTTGAAACTTACATAGAGTGCATCAAAAACGGAGTTACTACTATATTCGATCACCATGCTAGCTTTGGAGAAATTGCGGGATCACTGTTCGCGATTGAGGAAGCCGCAAAAGAAACGGGCGTAAGAAGTTGTCTGTGCTATGAAATTTCTGACAGGGACGGAGAAGACAAAGCCAGAGCCTCTATCAAAGAGAACGTTGAGTTCGCAAAACATGCACTAGCCGACGATTCTGGAATGATTGCCGGAATGATGGGAATGCACGCAAGTTTCACGATTTCAGATAAGACCATGGAGTTATGCCGACAAGAGAAGCCCGCAGAGATTGGCTATCACATTCATGTTGCTGAAGGGATTCTTGATCTTCATGAGTGCCTCGCCAAACATTCAAAGCGCATTGTAGACAGGCTCTATGATTGGGATATTCTTGGCCCGAAAACTTTATTAGCTCACTGCATTTATGTAAATCCTCATGAGATAGATTTAATCAAGGATACTGACACAATGACCGTACATAACCCAGAGTCAAACATGGGCAACGCTTGCGGCTGTCCTCCTACAATGGAACTTGTACACAAAGGAATCGTTACAGGCCTTGGAACTGATGGCTATACTCACGACATGTTAGAGTCATGGAAGGTCGCTAACATTCTTCATAAACATCACCTTTGTGATCCTAACGCAGCTTGGGGAGAAGTCCCGCAAATGTTGTTTACTCACAACGCCACCATAGCGAGCAGATATTTCAAGAGTAAGCTAGGAGTGCTTGAAACGGGAGCCGCCGCCGACGTTATTATCACAGACTACGTAGCACCAACGCCACTTGACGCAAGCAACATTAACGGGCACATGTTATTCGGAATGAACGGACGCTCGGTAATCACGACTATAGCTAACGGAAAAGTTTTGATGAAGGACAGAGTTTTGCAGCATATCGACGAAAAAGCCGCTATGGCACATATTTGCGAAGGTGCACAGAGACTCTGGAAGAGCATCAACGGTTAAGACACAAAGAGGGGTAAAACTATGAGCGATATTATGATACCAATGACTTTCTCAAGCTTAATGAACAGGCTGCTTGACGAACATAAACAAGGTGCTTGTTTCGGTGTGAGAAAGTGTTACAAAGCTGACCCAACGAAATACTTCACAATTTTCGGACGTAAACTTGAGACTCAGATCGGACCTGCTGCAGGACCTAATACACAACTCGCGCAAAATATCGCGGCTTCATATTACGGTGGATCGAGATTCTTTGAGCTAAAGACTGTGCAGAAAATTGACGGGCGAGAATTAGCTGCTGCTGTTAATAAACCGTGTATCTTGGCCGAAGACGAATGTTATAACTGTGAATGGTCAACGGAACTTACTGTACAGCAGGCCTACGAAGAATACGTTAAGGCTTGGTTCATGCTTAGTGTTATGGCGAAAGAATGGGGCTTAGGTTCTCCTGATGGCTTCCAGTTTAATATTTCTGTTGGCTACGATTTAGAGGGCATTAAGGGCGAAAAGGTCAACACTTTCATTGATAACATCATGCACGCCGAAAACACGCCTATTTTCAAAGAGTGTAAAGCATGGCTCAAGGATAATATTTCGCGTTTCAAAAACGTAACTGAAGCTGACATTGACGCAATAAGATCGGACATTGTGAACTCTGTAACGGTTTCGACTTTACATGGCTGTCCTCCTCAAGAGATCGAAGCTATAGCCGCGTACTTGCTCACGGAAAAAAGCTTGAATACATTCGTTAAGTGTAACCCAACGCTTTTAGGCTATGAAGAGGCACGCAAAACTCTCAACGATATGGGCTATGATTATATTCAGTTCACAGACGTACACTTCAAAGGCGACTTGCAATACTCTGACGCTATACCAATGCTTACACGTCTACAAAAACTTGCTGACGATAAAGGACTTGAATTCGGCGTGAAAATCACAAATACTTTCCCGGTAGACGTTACGCGAAATGAATTACCTTCAGCGGAAATGTATATGTCAGGAAAATCTTTGTATCCTCTTTCGTTGCGAGTTGCTCGTAATTTATCGCGGGACTTCAAAGGCAAGTTGCGTATAGCGTTCTCTGGTGGTTGTGACTATTTCAACATTGATAAAGTTGTTGGAACTGGAATATGGCCTGTCACAATGGCGACAACGATTCTTAAGCCAGGTGGTTATGAAAGACTCGTACAGATAGCACAAAAACTGGAAACGACTCCCGAAAAATGGCAGGGTATAAGCGTTGCTGACCTTGAAAAATTAGCAGACTCGGCCAAGACTGACCCGCACCACGTTAAACCGATTAAACCGCTTCCAAAACGTAAATCAGAAGAGAAAGTCCCGTTGGTTGATTGTTTCACGGCTCCTTGCTCAGATCGTTGTCCGATTCATCAGGATATTACAGCATATGGTCAACTTGTTGGAGAAGGAAATTATGCTGAAGCTTTACGCGTGATTCTCGATAAGAATCCTTTGCCATTCATCACCGGAAACATTTGTACTCACATTTGCCAGACGGCTTGCACAAGGAATCATTATGAGACTCCCGTACAGATTCGCAACAATAAATTAATCGCCGCAAGAAAAGCTTACGAGACAGTTATACGTGAACTCAAACCGGGTAAAGCTAATGGTAAGAAAGTAGCAATCATTGGAGCAGGTCCGGCAGGTATAGCAGCAGCATATTTCTTGGGAAGAGCAGGCGCAGAAGTTACTGTTTACGACGAGAACGAATTAGCAGGCGGAGTGATTCAAAACGTTATCCCATCATTCAGAATCCCTCAAGACGAAATTCAGAAGGACGTTAAACTGGCTGAAGCTGTTGGAGCAAAATTTGTGCTTGGCCGAAGAATTGAGAGCATCAAGGACTTGAAAGCAGACGCGGTTTTACTAGCAATAGGCGCGCACAAGGATACACCACTAGCACTGAAACAGGGAAAAGCTATTAACGCTCTGGACTTCCTCACAGATTTCAAGAAGCATGACGGGAAATTAAACGTTGGCGAGAATGTTGTAGTAGTTGGTGGTGGAAATACTGCCATGGATACAGCAAGAGCCGCAAAACGTACTGACGGAGTCAAAAACGTGTATCTTGTTTACCGACGCACACGCCGTTACATGCCAGCCGACGAGGAAGAACTCAATGACGCCATAGCCGACGGAGTAAAATTTATGGAGCTACTTGCACCTATTACTCACGAAAACGGGAAATTAGTTTGCCACAAAATGGAACTTGCTGCCCCGGACTCAACAGGCCGACGAAGCGTGAAAGAGCTTGACGAAGTTGTTGAAGTCCCATGTGATACCGTTATAGCCTCAATCGGCGAGAAGATCGACGGCGCTTTCTACAAAGCTAATGGCATTGACGTTGACGCTAAGGGCTTACCAGTTTTGAATCCTGAAACTTGCGAGACTTCATTAGAGAACGTTTACGCTATTGGCGATGGAGCTTTTGGGGCTTCTGTTGTGGTCCGTGCGATTTCTGACGCTCAAAAGGCTTGCACAAAGATTTTGGGCCAAGACATTGTTACGAGTCACAAACCTTCACTAGCTGACCAGATAATCTATAACAAGCGCGGCCTTCTTGAAGAAGCTCCAGAGTGTGGAACGGGTGATAAACGTTGCTTGACTTGCGATTTAATTTGTGAAAATTGCGTTGAGGTTTGCCCCAACAGAGCTAACTTCTCAGTAAAAATTTCCGGCCGTAAGAATCAAATCATTCACGTTGACTCAATGTGTAACGAGTGCGGAAACTGTACGGTGTTCTGTCCTTATGCTTCATCACCATACAAGGATAAGTTCACGTTGTTTGCTTGCGAGAATGACATGAACGACTCCACAAACGACGGCTTCGCGTTCACAGGAGACAAAGCAACAGTGAGAATCGGGGGCGAAAAATTCTCGTATCAGGTTGGAAATACGCCGGCATTTGACTCGAGATTAGCAGAAATAATTGACACGGTCTATAACGACTACAAATATTTGTTATCATGAAAAAGTTAATACACAACGGAAAAATAGTAACGTCCTCCGAGGTTTTCTCGGGGGATATTCTCATTAATGGCGAAAAGATAGAGTCTGTAATTCGCGGTGGAGTGAAAAAAATTCCGGGTGATGTTGAAGTTATTGACGCTACGGGCAAGTTAATCTTTCCGGGATTTATTGATGCTCATACACATTTTGATTTACACGTGGCTGGAACTGTAACATGCGATGATTTTGCTTCAGGGACTCGCGCGGCTGTATCTGGAGGCACCACGACAATAATAGATTTTGGAACGCAGTATCACGGCGAAACTCTACAAGAGGGCTTACAAAACTGGTTCAAGAAGGCTGAAACGGGCGTCTCGTGCGATTACGGAATCCATATGTCAATCACAGAATGGAACGATAAAATTTCCGACGAATGCCAATTAATGATGGACGAGGGCGTAACAACATTCAAGCTCTACATGACTTATGACACTAAACTTGACGATAAGACTTTGTACAAAGTTCTGCGACGCCTTAAAGAAGTTGGAGGAATAACCGGAGTCCATTGCGAAAATGATGGCTTGATCGCTGCTTTACAGGAGCAATATATATCGCGTGGTGGTTATGTATCGTTCCATTATAAAACTCGACCGGCTGCGGCTGAAGCTGAGGCAATAGGGAGACTGTTACATTTTTGTGAAGTTGCTGATACTCCTGTTATCGACGTGCATTTGACTTGCAAGGAAGGACTCGACGAAATCAGAGCAGCTCGTTCACGTGGCCAAGTTGTCTACGCTGAAACATGCCCGCAATATCTCACAATGACACGCGAACTTTACGACTTACCGGGCTTTGAAGGAGCAAGATACGTTGTTGCACCACCGTTACGTGAGAAGAGCGACAATGAAGAACTTTGGAAAGCTTTAGCTAATGGGGAAATTCAAACGGTATCGACGGATCATTGTGCGTTCACCCTCAAGCAAAAGGAATTGGGCAAAAACGATTTCAGAAAGATTCCAGGAGGAATGCCGGGCGTAGAGACTAGAGGCGAAGTGATTTACTCCGAAGGTGTCGCGAAGGGACGTATAACCCTTGAGAAAATGTGCGAAGTGTTGAGTGAGAACCCAGCGAAACTTTATGGGCTGTACCCAAGGAAGGGCGTTATTACTGAAGGCTCTGACGCTGATATAGTTATACTTAATCCCAATCGTACGAAGACTATCACAGTGGCTAACCAGGTAAGTAAATGTGACTACGCTCCACTTGAGGGTATGAAATTGAACGGCGTGCTCGAAGAAGTTTATTTGCACGGCGAATTAGTGGCACGAGAAGGAAAAGTTTTACACGAGAATCGCGGAAAGTTCATCAAACGTAAACCGTTTATGCACCTGAAATAGTAATTCATTCTTAAGACTCCCACTTTATGCTTTCACAGGGTGGGAGATTAATTATATCAATAGCCTTAAAACGAAGAAATACGCTATAATGAACAAAAATATACTTTAACAGGGATATGAGCTATTAGCGGTAATGGATAGACTACAATGTGAAATCGAAAGAATAACTTATCATAACGAGGAAAACGGCTATACGGTTATAAAAGTGAGCGCAAAAGGTTACAAGGACGTTGTGGCTGCGATTGGGAATATGCCCGAGGTCAACGTCGGCGGATCATTTATACTTTATGGAGATTGGAAGATCAACCCTAAGTACGGAATGCAATTTGAGTTTCAAAAGTACGAAGAGATTCTGCCAGTAACGATAGAAGGCATTAAGAGATATTTGGGTAGTGGATTAATCAAAGGGATCGGCCCTGCATACGCTGAAAAGATCGTGAACTTTTTTGGTGAAGACACATTGAATATACTTGACGAAAATCCCGAGTTTCTAGCTGAAGTGCCCGGCATAGGTCAGAAACGCGTGGACGTACTCATCGAGAGTTGGAACGCGCACAGCGCTAGCAGACGTATATTGCTCTTTTTGCAGTCCTATAACATCAGCATAACGCTAGCCAAGAAAATTTATAAGCAATACGGCAACCAGTCAGTGAAAGTTGTAACCGAGAATCCTTATCGCTTGGCCGACGAAATTTGGGGAGTTGGTTTTAAGACAGCAGACACGATAGCCTCAAAGCTTGGTTTCGGCCATGAAAAATACGAACGTCTTCAAAGTGGCATACTGTACACATTGAATAAGTTATCTGAACTTGGACATTGTTTTGCGTATCGTGATGAACTGCTGAACGCTGGAGAAGAATTGTTGGAGGTAAAACAAGAACTGCTTGAACCAGTGATTGATACTTTGATTAACTCCGGGGAATTGACTTCTGATCCTATAGATAACGACATAGAAGCTATATATCTGAAAAATTATTATCGTGCCGAAGTCAATGTTGCTCGACGCCTGAATGAACTTATTAACACTTCACGAGGAAGATACATAATTGACATAGAGATTAATGCTTGGGCAACAGTGGACTCGAAAACAATTCATTATGATGAAACGCAACTTCAAGTTATACATGCTGCTTTGAATAACAAAGTATTGGTGTTGACAGGCGGCCCTGGAACTGGAAAGACAACTACAACTCTTGGCATAATTCGAGCCTTCAAAGAATTCGGTGCAAAAATTTTATTGGCAGCTCCAACCGGTAGAGCCGCTAAACGCATGTCGGAAGTTACTAAAATGGAAGCCAAGACTATCCACCGTTTACTTGAAAATAAACCTTTAGAAGGCTTTAAGTTTAAGAGGAACGAAAGTAATCCTTTATGCGGCGACGTATTGATTGTTGATGAGTGCTCTATGATTGATATAAGCCTAATGAATAGTTTGCTCAAAGCAGTGCCAAACAATATGACATTGATTTTAGTTGGAGATGTCGATCAGCTTCCAAGCGTTGGTCCAGGTAAAGTTTTGTCTGATATTTTGTCCTCGGGAGTAGTTCCATTTGTAAAGCTGAACAAAATATTTCGTCAGGCACAAAGAAGCCGTATTGTCACGAATGCCCACAGAATTAACAAAGGCAACATGCCGGAGCTAAATGATTATGTTTCCGACTTCATTTTTATCCCTGAAGACGACGCTGAGAAAGCAGCAGATAAAATCATTGAACTATGTACACAAACTTTGCCTAATCGTAATATCAAAGCGGAAGACATACAAGTTTTAGCACCCATGAGAAAAGGTGCAGTTGGGACAATGATTTTGAATCAACGACTGCAGGAAACGCTAAATCCCCAAAATCAAGGCTTGAAACGAGGTGCAACAGAATTTAGAAAGGGTGATAAAGTCATGCAGATTCGTAACAACTACGAGAAAGCTGTCTTTAACGGTGATATAGGCTTTATAAGCTCTATGAATGAAGAAGGAAGCGCGCTAACAGTTCTATTTGAAGACCGAAGCGTGCTGTATGATAGTTCTGAACTCGATGAATTAGTTTTAGCATATGCCATAACGATTCATAAATCCCAAGGCAGTGAATTTCCTTATGTTGTAATGCCAATCATGAAGAGTCATTATGTAATGCTGCAGCGTAATCTTTTGTACACAGGAGTTACAAGAGCTAAGAAAGGGTTAATAATTGTTGGTGACAGCAAAGCTATCTTCATCGCCGTCAAGAATAACAAGATTGTAGAACGAAATACGCGATTAACCGAACGTCTTCAAATGTAATACAACCGATTTTGAAAAGTCGTTCTACTATCAACATTTTTCCCCATCCCGGACGCGCGTATTCAAGCAATTCCTTTCTCTCCTCAGCATAACGTAAGAATTCCTGCAGGTCATCACGACCTAAAGAGCACAAAATTTTCACGATACACCTAATATATCTTCGACCAGCCTCCTAAACCATATTCCATTGTAAAATCGTATCTTCTTCCAAATCTCTGGTTACTCTTCTTCCAACAACAATACCAGTATAAACTGGTGAAATACCTGTTCCTGGTCTCTTGGCCATAACGTCCTTCTGATCGATTACTTCCCCTGCCTTCATACCTCGTGTCAAGACTAACGATCTTCTGGCCTCTCTCCTTGGAATTCGCTCACACTCCAATACTGTTTTCTCCGAGCTGCCAAGAATTGTATCTATCCATTTGAAATTTGCTATTGCTTTTTTGAAGTCGTCCGGATCACCAGCATGATAATGATCATTACCAGGCAAGGTTTTATCCAGGGTAAAATGTTTCTCAACTACTTCTGCACCCAAAAGATACGCTGTAGCAAGTGTCATCATAGTGTCATCTGGAGCTACGTGGTCACTAAAGCCAACTTTCACTCCAGGAAAATCTCTTTTCAGTGTTTCAATAATTCGCAAGTTTGCATTTTTCGGGTCAGTAGGATAAGAAAGCACGCAATGAAGAACTGTAATGTCCTTACATCCTGAATCACTCAATGCTCTAACAGCTTCGTCAACTTCCGAAAGATAAGCTGCGCCGACAGAAATTACTACTGGTTTACCTTTCGCCCCAATATGACGGATAAAGGGGAGATTAGAAAGGTCTGATGAGCTAATCTTATAAAAGTCAACCATATCTTCCAGATAGTCAGCAGAAGCATAATCGAATGGTGTCGAAGTGAAATCCATTCCTTTGGCATGGGTATAATCACAAAGCTCCTGATATTCCGCCTTGCCAAAGCTATCATGTTTCAAGAAAAGTTCATACTGCGATTTAGTTGGTTCTTTGGTAGTATCCCAATACGCAGGCGAATTTTTTGAAACGATGGTGCCAGCCTTATATGACTGGAATTTTGCACAATCAATTCCCACCTCAGCCGCAGCGTCGATATACATTTTTGCTGCGTTCATAGGGGAGATGCTAAGTGCTTTTGCGGTGTCGTAAAAGTTCACTCCCATTTCAGCAATAAGGTACGGTCTTGTCTTTCTCATTGTCTATCTTCCTTCTTTCCTCATAACAATCCATTAATCAAACTCATAACTCTTTTTCTACCGTCGCGTAAATCGTGGCTTAACAACATATCCTGAAATCTTTGCCGACTCTCTCTACTCATGTTTAAGTACATACGCAAATTTGATTCAATGATTTCATCGGCTGGATTAAGACCAATGTAGGAAAATCCATTTTCATTACACACAAATCCATGTTTTTCTTCTCGTTTATTTTGAGCCATTGCAATAGCTGGTATTCCAAGCATCGCAAATTCGTATCCAGTCCTCCCACGCGACGTAACACCTATATCGCAGCTGGTCATCAGTTCCGGCATATTTGCGACGTCATATAAAACTTGAATGTTGTCACGATCATTATATTTCATGAGAGTTTCAACATTATGCTTAGCTCTACCAAGGACAACAACAAATTCGTAATCCTCATACTCTGGTTTACAAATCATATTCAGGAGTCGATCGGAATAATTCTGTGGATCTGCGCCTCCGAATGAAATGAATATACGTTTAACCTTGTCCCGAATTTTTATAGGCTTATAGAACATGAACGTTTTACCACTGATATAATATTTTTCGCCGGCTTTTACATGCGGAAACTCTTCTTTACTAAGAAGGGCATTAAACACCAGATCCGCCTTGCTTATTCCTTCTCCGTCATCTTCAAAATTGATTATCTTTGCCTTAGGCATCATTGTCTTTAACCCGATCATATAGTCAACAGATGTTGTAAGAATATCATTAATGAAAATTGTATATTGTTGCTCTTTACAAACCTGATATAGTTCCGCGATACCATTTACAGGAATCAAGTTATGTTTTGTATTCCCGAATATTCCGCGATCAGTTTGATTAGTATCGAAATAAATGTCCGGTTTGACATAAAATTCATCTGCTATCTCTAACGCTCGATATATGTGACCTATACCTCGTTCATTGTTACCATTTACATAAATGCCAACTTTTTGACCAGACAAGGCTGCAGCCACATTTCTAAGATCTTCGAATGTATCAACATCATACGCCTCGTCTCGTGGAACTTCAAAAATATCAACTTTCGTACCAATACGTGTTTGTGAAGTAACAATCGATGCTCTTGATATAACAAACGCACCTGTTTCCATATAGTAAGGTGGAAGATATTGCCTATTAAGCCTTTCGACATAATTGGGCACCACTCTTCCATTTTCAATTCCCCAGGAGAGATGAGGCATATTAATGGCAGACAACACAGTATCGAAATTGTTATCCACCGTATACTTGATCGCTGCGTCCAATGTAGCAACTCGGAGGGTTGGCGAGGTTGGTTGCATCGTCACTATGTAATCCCACGTTTGTTCTTTAGGAATAGCATCTGCAACAACAGCATCTAAAGTAATTTCATCTCCGCATAAAGAAGAGTCACGCCAATGCACAGAGACACCCATTTGCTGAGCAATTATACGAACTTCTGGTGAATCAGTTGAAACAATTATGTCTGTTATCATTTCGGAATTGATAGCATTCATAATGCTGTAATAAATTAAAGGGTGATCCTCTATGATTCTAATGTTCTTGTTCGGTATCCCTCTTGAGCCTGCTCTTGCAGGAATCACGGCAACAATTTTCATCAATATACCTCCTAATTAATCCGCGCTCTTATCAAAATATTTCCCGGCGCTTCAAAATTTTCGCGATAATATACACTCCTAATACTCCGCTGAATCCCCATCGAATTAACCACAAGTCTTTCAGAAGGAAGGAGATTAGACAGGCTACAATGACAGACAGAAGTCCTAACGCGAAATCAGTTAATGTAAACGGAAACTTCATATCCTTGATACGTTTTGAGTTAAGGTAATGAAACAAAAATAGGAACGCATGCGATATAACTGTTGCAATAACAGCTCCTAAGCCACCAATCCAGTTTATCATTAGGTAATTGAAAATGATATTGATCGCCGCCGCTGATATTGTCCCAATAGCAATTGACTTCGTTTTCTTGTTGTAGAACTCAAAGTTTACCGGGAAACTATACATGAAGACAAAATAATAACCTATTGCCAACAACGGTACATAATCCGTTCCGACCCAAAACGCCTTATCTGCAGCATATAGGTGAAATACCTCCCTTGAAAGTAAGAGAAAACCAATGCATATTACAGAAAATAGCTCGATATAGTTTTTTGCATGTTTCTTCATTTCATAAATCTGACCATGCTTTGTGTACTCGTAGTAAAACGGGGCCCAAGTGTTGTTCAAAGCATGCCATACCGCGTTCATAACTGCACTGAATGTACTGGCCAACGCGTATACACCTGCAGGTGAATTTCCCATCATGCCCTGAATCATAACTTTGTCGCTTTGATTCAAAACAATGTGCGCTAATGAGTGAAATATTGTTGGAATAGTAATAGGTAGCGTAAACATCCAGAACTCTTTGTCGAAGAATGTTCGACCGGCGCGAAACATGTTTATGTAGAGAAAGACACCAAAGACGACATACACTGCTGATTGGCCAATGATCCTACCCCAATAGTTATTTTCAGCGGAAAATCCTCGAATTAGAATTATTGAGAACAGAATTGTCAATGCGGACGCACTGGCTGATAATATCAAATTCCTACCTGCCTTAAATTCGTACGTATACTTCGCGTTCATGAACGTTACACAATACATTCCCCAAGCTTGAGCCAATCCCAATATTATCACCGCTACATTGAGTTTTAGAGAATTTTGTGTCACCAAAGCGAACAATACAACCAAGATTGAGAAGCAGATAAATGAAACGGTTGCCAGAGATAAAACGCTGGATTGGTATCTCTTTTGTTCCTCCACCGGATAATCAATTCTAGCTACACCAATCGCTCCTCCAGCCTGTAAGGAGAAAACTATTGATGCAATCTGAACCCATGTAAGATAAACTGCTGCTATTCCATAATTACTAGTTCCTAATGCGCTGGAGAAAATCGGTCCAGAGAAAAAAGCCAGCCCTTGTAAAATGATCGTACTAGCTATGTTCAGCAGAGTTATCTTGTTCTTATTATGCATGAAGCTCGCTCCTAAGCATTTAGCCTTCAACCTGACGTATTAATTCTGAAAAAAGTAAATGTGGCTTATTGAAAACGTTAAATTTTTGCATGCTCAATATATCAAAATGTTCTTTGTCGCTGATATCGTCAAGTACAATCTCTCTACCTTCAACATGAGCTTCAGACAAAACTGTAGATTTTAAGCTAACAACATATTTCGTACGTGCTAATGAATCCTTTATCGACAATTCGTACGCATTTTCTATAGAAATATCTGTTCCAGCAATAGTGTCTTCAAGAAGTTTCTTATGCAATAAATATCGCGGGTGCAGCCTTACACTACACCTTTTTCCGTGATTATTAAGTCTAATTAATGCTTCCGCTACTTTGATAACACTTTCTTTACTTTCTCCACTGAAATAATACGTGCAAAAATATGTCGGAATTGTATCTTCTAAGTGCCATTTCTTCTGAAGCTTTTTAGGGGTATACACGATATATTCACCAATGTTACAGCGCAAATCTTCTTTGAACATTTCGATATACGATTTATCCCAGACATAATACTTAGAGAAGCTCATGAATGCCATAATTAATTGAAGTGCGTATTCACCATGCATAAAGGAGCAGAAGCTGCGGCCTTCGTCTTCATACATTTTTGTCAGAATCGGACTAGCAATATTGCGTTCGTTAATGTATACAAAGACGCTCTCCGGGTTATAGTTCAGCAATATATGGCTATGTGTTGCAAGTTCCATGTACACAAAGTATATATAGAAGAAATCGAATGGGTGAGCTCTCACACACTGTAATAACCAACGTCTTGCAGTCTTGCATAACGGAGCAAACTTTTTATTGAAATTATCAATGACCTCAAGCCGCTTAAACTCATTTAATATCTCTTCTGGAACAATGTCTGAATAATCAGGTATATCCCTTGCTCTCTCAATGACTGCTCGTCCTTTGATCAGCTCGTGTTCATGGTCTTTTGCCGTAAAAATATAGAACAGTTCTACGAATAACGCTACAAAACCAAACGCATTCATTATAAATTTCTTAATTCTTGAGAAGTGATACATTCGACATTTATATCTAGCATATGAAGCTTGAACGGCATTTGTTGGCTCGGGAAAGTTAGCAATATAATTTCGCCATTTATTGATATCTTCAATTGTCTCACTTTTCTTGATTGATGTAATGACAAATTTTTCATGCAGTCTATCGTACCATGGTTTCATCTTTCCACCTCGATTGTGTTAGCAGTTACTGGAGCAAGTTGAAGTAAACATATACGTTTTTGTCTATGAAGCTTTATTGATACGCTTGCAAGTGTCCTTGTGACCTGATCACATCTAGCAATAATGAAATACAGCATTTACGCGTGCCTTGTAAGCTCGAGCCCATCTACCAATGAAGCTATCATGGTACCAACAAAGAGCACACCCATAAACCTCGAAACAGTTCTATCACCTGTCCTATTCAAAACTCGTTGCATTGAGAAAATGAAATGACTATAAATGAACAACCCCACAGTTCCTCCCCATACAAGCGCTGTAAAAAGTGAATTATGAAGTTGAGCGTATCCAAATGTGGTTTTCATGTATGTAGTATTAAACCTATTCCAAACAAGAAATTTTCTGGAAGTTTGTTTAATGCTATTGTCCACATTGATGTTCTTTTCAGGAAAGATATAGTTTTACCAACCGATGATATTAAATCTGTGCTTAATGCAAATGTAACTTCTAATGCCAATACCAGAGACGTAACGATAAAACCAACCCATATTGTCCTTATTGACGTCAACTTCTTGGGTAAAAGATCGATCATGCAATATGCCACAATAATGAATATCATAGCTGCCATAGAAGCAATCGAGTGCCTGTATACTAGAGTACTCAGGCCAAGTAAAGCAGCTATAAGCGTCAATGGCGCATTTCCAGCATGACCTCCACAATATCTTTCATGGAGAAATAATATCGCAAAAGACGCTACGTACCGAATAATAAATTTGTTATCATAATCATACAGGTAAAAAACTTTCTTCTGTCGGAACACTAACAATTCCGTTTGGCAATAAAAATACGGAAGCTGTATTGATAATCAAGCCTGCCCATACTACAACATTCATAATTCGGATATATCTTGTCGCATCATTAGTTAAAAGATAGTCTGTAAACACCGCCATAGTAAAAATATCTGCGTATATTGCTACGTATCTAACAATATTACTTACGTTGAAAGTTTTTAGCACTGTTACAATCAGAATGTATCCCATACATGCGGTTAAGTTTACTAATATTCGCGATTTCTTGCAGCAGGCCATCAAGATAGCAGCAATGATCCCTGCAATGCCTCTAATCACTACAGATACTATATTTGCTCCATGCCCCATTGTCTTCACAAAGTCCGGCAGCAAGATCAGCATATAGAAGACATATAGAATAACCCGCCTATCTCGCGATAGAGCTTTAGCCATTTGCATAGTTAGTTATTTACAAGTTCTTTGTAGGCAATTTTTCCTGAAGCATTCCTTGGTATATTATCAAGCACATGTATCTTAAATAGCGCCCTAAACAGGTTAGTCTTCTCGCTTATGAAATCCAAGACTGTTTTTTGTTTCGACTCATCTGTAATATATATTTCCATTCTTTGATCATTACCTGCACATGCGCATTCTAGGTCGAAATGTTCCTGTATTAGCTTTTCGCATTGATCAAGACTGACACGATAGCTAAGAAGTTTCAAGAAGCGAGACATACGTCCTGTTATGAAATAACAGCCGTCTGAATCCCTCCTGGCAAAATCCCCGGTATGATACTCGCCATTAAATTCATCACCTTTCAGAAGTTCTTCCCTGGTTTCAGCATAACCCATAGTAACATTTGGGCCACGGTAGCACAGTTCTCCCTCCGCTTCTGACTCTGTAAGTTCAATTCCGTTGGAATCAATAAGAAATAACTCCCCCTCCGGAATAGCTCGACCAATACTTCCAATTTTGCTTAATGCAAGCTCTGCCGGTAAACATGCCATTCTCGCAGAAGTCTCGGTCGTACCGAAAGAGGCTATAAAACGCTTGTTATTTTTCCGTGCGTACTCAGCAAGCTGAAGGAACCTAGCATCAGTTAGCTTACCACCACCTTCAGAAAGTGTCCTAAGATACGGAAGATCCATTCGCTCAAAGTGTAACCTGTAAAATATATCGTAACTGAAGGGTACACCTGTAAAATTTGTGGCCTTCTCTCCCTTGATGTAATCCCAAAAGTCACTACTCATCAGATTATACGTCGTGAGTAGGATAGTTGCACCGACGTACAAATGCGTATTGATGACATTTAGCCCCATTGTGTACTGCATACCGAGATCACACACTGGACGTTCTTTTGAGGTCCACCCAAATGCTTTTGCGACATTTTTTGCGTTTGCTTCCAGGTTGCCTTTTTTATAACGTACCAATTTAGGACTTCCAGTAGTTCCAGAGGTAGTCATAAGAAATTGCAATTGCTCATTTACTGGATAAATATTATTTCCGGTTTTTAATAACGTATAGCCGTATTTCTCGAAGGAAACTTCGTAAGGGAAATTGTTTGCTTGTTCAGTTGGTAACCATAAATAGGCTGGAACATACTCATTTATGAGAGATTCAAGAAGGCCATTTTCGATTTTGCTGCTTAAGGCAAGTGGCACGGCATCACCATTAATGAAGCCAAGATAGCCAACGAGAGATCCAACAGTATTCTTGCACAGGTCAAAGACAATTGAACGAGGCGCAATAAGCTTTGAAAATGTCTCAACTTCCGTGACTAATTCACCATACGTCAATACGTCATTATTGTTATCTTTTACGGCAACCTTATTTGGCTCATGGCGTTCAATGCCCAAAAACATAGATTTTACTCCTCATCAAGATTAATTAATCTCTATGCCATACTTGGCCAAAATCTTTTTCCCATTTTCATAACCACCAAAGTGTGTAATATCATCTGTCTCAAGCATAATATCAAACTCGTCCTCCAACTTAGCGATAAGTTCCATATGTCCTAAAGAATCCCAGCCAGGTGCAACACCGAAATTAAATTCAGCGTTTAAATCCTGTTCAGACACCCCGAACAGATTTTTGAAAATATCATTATAAGCCTTAAGATACACTTACACATTCTCCTTCCTTATCCTGTAATATCGCCGTAAGACAATGTCGTATAATAGAAACATAATTAGCATCAAGTCTAATAACGAAGTAAGCCTGTACCAGTCCCCCTGTGCTAATGCAGTTTGGATAACGATTAACATTCTCAAATATACAATAGCAGATAAACTTCTAGTATGTACAGCATTTGCATACAGATTTGTAATCAATGCGTAGATAAAATTTGTAATTAATGGAAACAAAACATAAGCAAATATCCCCAGATAGTAGAAATATAACTCAAAACCTTGAGCAGATAATCTCATATCAACGTCATAATAGCGTTTTAAGTATGAATGATTTCCATAAATATTCATTAATCTGTATACACCATATGTCTTTTCCCGTCCGCTTGTTATAAACGATCGTGCAACCGAAGTTAATTCTTGATCTATATCCGTGAAGTGCGAGCCAAGCCAGTCTTGTTTATCGACCACAGCCCACCACAATTCACCCTGTTGAGATAATCTTGTTGTGAACTTTACCCCTATTTGTAAAAAATTATTTCCTCTTAAATGCCAGTACATAATCAAAATAAAGGTCAAGGCACAAACTACACATAATCCAATGTGCAAGATAGCCTTGAAACGTATACGCGAATAATCAATCCTCCCAGCCAACGGAATTAGAAAAGCCACTAAGAGGTTGATGAATATACCATACTTATTCCCGATCCAAAAGCTAAATAGTGTGAATGGAAGAAACGTTATAATTATCTTCCGCATCTTTTTACTGCGGTTACCTTTGCCATTATCCATGACGGCTAAGTAAACAATAGGGGAAAACAATATCGGAATCGTTCTGATTTTATATAACCAGTTCGGCATTAAAGACGCATACCCAAATCTATTGATCTCAAGGAGAAACGATGGTTTTCTAAACACAATCAGCCAATAAACGAAGCCAATCACAAATACCACACTAAGCGAAAGTTTCTTGAGAACTTTTGTTAAGGATATCGCACTCGATTTGTAATTATATCTCTTTCGTTTGTTAATTTTCCTCTCTACGACTGAATCAATATGACGTAATGAAATTGATGAAATCCAATACAATAAAGCAAGCAGACTAAATGAACCTACATACTTGCTATCCGTCCCTAACTCAACCAAGTAAACCGGTATATACTCACACATCAAATTTCCTGTAGCATATGCTCCCATAGCTATGAAGATATATACATACTTCAGCACCAACCTTATGTTGAGATAAGCAAAGTATATCCAAAAAGTAAAAAGAACTAATGCTGAAAGAATTCCTGCAATTTTATAGCTTCTGAAAAAGGCAAGGACTAGCAACAATAATCCCAAAATATACAGACTAGCAACAGATTTCTTGTTCTTTTTCATTCTTGAAATTTGTCCCCGAGCACTGCCGGTCTTTTATCCTCGACTACCTATTCGCAAACCTATCAATTAACGTACTGACATTGGGTCTACTTAATGCATAAGCCGCTCTCGTCAAAACAGAATACAAGTTGTCGCATCCAAATTCCTCGCAGCGTTCCCTGTGGGTAAACTCGACACCAAATTTCTTCTGAATTCCCAGCATCATTTTGTTATTCTCCAGTGCTGCCATTACTATTCTGTCGACTTTCAGAACATCGAACGCAAAATCAAAACTAAGCATCAACGCCTCTATATTTTGTATCTGAGAGCCATACCCAATGAAGCGACCTGTTTTAACCTCGTTACGTGTCTCATTATAGTCATATACACCCTTCATTCCGATGGGATTTCCCTGAAGGTCTTCGATGATGAACAGATAATCACCAGGCGTTTCTCGTTGTTTGGTAATGAATTTGCGCTGCTCGTCCACCGATCCTTTGACAGGATGAACATATTTCGCTTTCTCTGGGTCTGTCCTCATTTTGAAGGTTATTTCAGCGTCTTGTTCTTCAACTGATCGAAGTCTCACCGTTTTTCCCTGTATAATACCCTCGTAAACCATTTAGACCTCACATTATTGTCATGCCATCTACTGGTAAGACTTGGCCAGAAATATATCCGGCATAATCACATGCGAGAAGTAAGCAACCGCCCGCTATGTCTCTTGGTTGAGCAATTCGCCCCATGCAAATATTGCTAATTCGTTCTTGCAATTTTTCCAAATCCGTTTGTTCCATCATTGCTGTTTGCGTAATTCCTGGAGCTATCGAATTGACTCTAATATTCTTTCTTGCTAACTCTTTTGCGGCAGATTTTGTAAGAGCGATAACCGCTCCTTTTGTAGCTGAATACACCAATTGTCCAGCATTTCCTCTAAGTCCAACCATGGAAGAAATATTTATGATACTTCCGCCATTTGGATTTCTGGCCATTACTCGGCTTACAATATTTATCATATTGATTACGCCAAAAACATTTACATGGAACATCTTATCCATATTTTCGCTGCTAATCATACCGATACGCTCATTAAATTCGACGCCAGCATTATTAACAAGCACATCAATGCGTCCATACTTCTTCTTTACATCAAGGATAGCCTGACTTATGGCCAATTCATCTGTGATATCGAAATACTTTATGTAAAACTGCTCCTTATATGGGCTTTCTGCAACCCATTGATCAGCCGTACCTACAATTAGTTCATTGACAACTACGATCGCACCTTCCGAAGCAAATAATTGTGCAATTTCTTTACCTATTCCACGTCCAGCTCCGGTAACAATACAAACCTTATCTTTCAATAACCCGTGCATTAGTCCTCTTCCTTATCATTTACATAATTATCGAGCATTTTTCGGTAAGCTTCTTCATATTTCTGGGGAATTCTTCTCATGCTAAATGCTATACCATTGTCATCATACCCCACAAAATCTCCTCCTCCTACAATTGCGTGGTCGTCGCGCTCCCTTGCGTTGAAGACAAGTTTTATAAGTGCAATAACCATTTTAACGTCAGTAATGAAGCTAATATTTTCGACATACCATATATCATTCTCAAATTGTTCTTGATACAGTCGAACACTTGTCTTAGCATTCACAGAAGGACATTCAAGACCAGGTTTTACTTTATTACGCATTTTATGACGTTCCGAGTAACGTTCATCAAACGATGAAGGGAGTGGTCTAGGACCAATTATTGTCATATCGCCTTTGAGGATCGACCAGAAATTCAGTAACTCATCCAACGAATACTTCCTGACAAATGCTCCCCACTTCGTAACACGCTGACTTGGTGGTAAAAGATTTCCAAATTCGTCCTTGTCATTAGTCATATTTCTGAACTTGTATAAATAAAATGATCTGCCATTCATTCCGGTTCTCTCTTGCTTGAAGAATATAGGGCTACCAACATCAAAGAGAGTCACAACGCCGATGAGCAGGTTTACTGGTAACAATATGATAAAGACTGGAATAACGATGACAAGATCTAGGATCCTTTTTATGTATTTTGCGTAGAAACTCTCTTTGGGGTGCACGGGAGCCGATTGCTGATTCACGCGTTGGAGGTTTGCAGCCTTTACCATTTGAGCAATTGCTGTACATTTATCAAGCATCATACGAGCTTCCTTAATATCTATTAATCACATCGATTACATACCGAAGTTCTTCATCTGGCAATCCGTAGTATATAGGCAGACTCACTTCATGTCTAGCATAATATGCCGCGTTCGGAAAATCTTCCCATGTATATCCCCATTCGGAGTAACATTCAGCTACATAAGGCGGAATTGGATAATGAATCTGTATGTTCACATTGTTCTTTTTCAGATACATTTGAAAGTTTTCACGATCTTCAACTAATATTGGGAAAATATGATACACATGATAAGCATTTTCATATCCTTGAGGGATAAACACTTTCTCATTCTTAATTTCTGTCTTATAAATTTGCGATTGCCGTCGTCTCTCGAGGTTACCTTCGTCGAGGTATTTTAATCCAACTTTTAGAACTGCAGCCTGAAGCTCATCCATACGACTGTTTACACCATTGATTTCATTGTGATATTTGATATTAGAACCATAATTTCTCAGCAATCTCACCTTATTTGCCAACTCGTCATCATTTGTTACAATTGCGCCAGCGTCACCAAAAGCACCGAGAGGCTTTGTAGGATAAAAGCTAAAGCAGCCAATAGTTCCAAACGTACCTGTAAGTTTTCCATTAAACTTAGAGCCATGACACTGAGCACAGTCTTCTACCAAACGCAGATTATATTTCTGAGCAATATCACAGATTTTATTCATATTACTGCTTTGTCCGTAAAGGTGGACTGGCAAAATTGCCTTAGTCTTTTCTGTGATTTTTTCTTCAATTTTGTCTGCATTAATCCCCATGTGTTCGTCTGCATCAACAAATACAGGAGTTGCACCATTTTCACTTACGCCAATTACAGAAGCTATGTACGCATTCGCAGGAACTATAACTTCGTCGCCAGGTCCAATGCCAAGAGCACGAATTGCTAGTACAAGAGCATCTGTACCAGAGTTCAAAGCAACACAATGCCTTACTCCAAGCCAAGCTGCAAATTGATCCTCAAACTCTTTCATTTCTTTGCCAAGAATGTACCACCCAGAATTAAGAACTCTCAACACAGCTTCTTCATATTCATTCTTATGTAATTCAAATGTTCTCTTAAGAACTACAGAATTTACAATCATGTTATCTATCCTCCAATAACAAGCATTTTATCTATTCGGCCAAAAGTTTCTTCATTTCAATCACAAAGTCATCGAAATTCCTGATATATTCACTTGCATCGTAATATTCGTTCGTCAATACCATTAAGACGGCGTCTTCTGTGAAATCATACATTTCTTTCCATACCATCTTAGGAAGATAGATAGCCTGACTAGGTTTATCAAGTTTGTATACAACTTCATTCAAATCTTCGTCTATTGTTTTAACCTTACTTCTTCCATTTACATTGAATAGAACAAATTCTGATTTTCGATTGCTATGTTTACCTCTTACAGTTCCGACATTACCTTTACCAAAAATGTAGAACACTCGTTTAATTTCGAATGGAACATCTCTAAGACTCTCTACTTCAACGTAGCCACCGTTACTGAACACTGGGAGAGAGAGCATCTTAACACCAGCGTAATATTTGTTCATACGCACTTTACGCCTCCCTTACAATCTCGGCGGATTCAATCATGGCAGACCACTCTCTTGCCTGAAGGAATTTCAGATACTCATAATAGTTATTTCTTAACTTATCTGAATCATAGTGACCAGACGCTGCAACACAAAGTATACTCCCTGTTTTCTTCCATATTATTTCCCTCCAAAGTCCAGGATGTAAGATCAACCCTGTGGATGGATCACTCAACAATATAGTTTTTCTCTCTTTCCCTGTATCAACTATCACAGCTATACTCCCAAACGGACAAAACAGAAAATGCCAGCTCTGTTTATGAGCATGATAGCCTTTTTGATTATCTTGTTCCGACTCAAAAATTGTATATATGCGATTAATTTTGAATGGTATATCATGTTCTCCCTCGAAAAAGGATAAACCTGTATTTGTATCATCTTTTTGGAGCGCAGTCCTGATCTTCACAACTTCGAATTCAAGACTCTTTTTTGCAGGAAGCACATAAACCGGAACACTCATTTGCTTACAGGACGTTAACAAATCCTCAGGCAAACCGACAGTATCTGGACCATATATATACACTCTACTTATCATCTTCCAGCAAATTATAGAAGCAACTTCCTTAACATCTGTTGCCACTGGAATACCATTGATTTCAGTTTTGTTGATGTTTTTCAATAAAAAGAGGTCAGTAATGTTATAATTCAGTTGTTTCAGTTTTTCTATGCCCTCATCTACAAAACGATCCGTTGTCATTAGCAACACATTTGGTTTTTCCGGTTTTCTTATGCATCGTGAAAGAATAAATCTCAATGCAGTACGACAAAATGCTATGAATACGAAATCAAGAATGTAAGCTATCGTTACCACTGCTCTTGAATAGCCAGAACCGTTTTTGGTGATGAACATGTATAACCCGAGAATCGTAAAGCAGAAAAGAACATGCCTTGCAGATTCATATAATTCCCTGCGTTTTCGCCAGCGGAGAACCCTTCTTAACGTGCTGAATACAAACGTTACTCCAATGTCGATAACAATCATTACAATTATCACCGAATAGTGATCTGTGAAGTTGTAACGTATATTACTATTTCCTATATAAATCTCAAGCGACAGGATGTTAGCAATCACTAAACATACTAGATCTAAAGCCAAAAAACTTAAATACATCAAGCGCCCATAGTGAAGCTCTGTATGCATTACCTAACTGTTTTCCCCCCCCAATTAGCTAACACGATAAATCCTTAGGTTAGCCTACTCCGGCTGTGCGTTAAATTTTTCACGCAAAAACACTGATACCAGTGCACAAAAAACCATTATTAGGAATTATACACTGCATGTCAAATCACGTCTCAAAATAGTATCAAATATGTTCATTAAACAAAGAGGGCCAGACAAATCCAATCTGCCCCCCAATTATAATTATCTTCTACTTTTCGCGTATTCTGTTACCAGTTTCTAAATCAAATAAGTGAGTTTTCTCACCGCGTACTTCCAGTTTGATAATATCTCCGCTCTTGTAACGTCGTTCGTCCTCTGTTATAAGCATCATCAATGTACCACCTACTCGAATACCGATACGTCGTTCATCACCAAGATTTTCGAAAGTAGCGATTCTTTCCGGGGTACCTTTGGAATTTTCACCGCCGATTAACAAGTCCATAGGTCGTACACCCATTTTGCACTTGAATCCGTCTTCAACAACGCTGTAATAACGTTCAGGCACAGGTATATTCAAATCTGATTCGTCGAATGTGAAGAAGAAATTCCCGTCTTTCTTGATAATGGTTGTCTCCATGATGTTCATAGGTGGCTCACCAATGAAGGAAGCCACGAACTCGTTGACGGGATTGTCATAGACTTCCGCGGGAGTTCCAACTTGTTGCAAGACTCCGAAATTTATGATCGCTATACGATCAGCCAATGACATTGCCTCAAGTTGATCGTGAGTAACATAAACCGTCGTGCACTTAATCTCGTTAATCAAGCGTTTAATTTCGACTCTCATAGCCTGTCGTGCTTTACCGTCAAGGTGTGATAATGGTTCGTCCATCAAAAGCAGTTCAGGACGGCGAATAATTGCACGAGCGATATTTACGCGCTGCTTCTGTCCTCCGGATAATTTCACGGGCATTGTGTCAAGAATATCTTCAACCTGCATTAATGGCGCAATTTCTCTTACACGGCGATCAATTTCTTTCTTGTCAACCTTCTTGGCTCGGAGATTGAACGCGATATTCTCATAAACAGTCATTGGCGGATACATGGCATAGTCCTCAAAGGCGAGTCCTATATGGCGATCCTTGGGTTCTAAATCATTGACGCGAGTATCTCCGATATAAATATCTCCCTTTGTGATGTCTTCAAGACCAGCGGTCATTCGTAACGTTGTAGTTTTTCCGCAACCAGAGGGACCAAGCAACGCCAAAAACTCTCCTTGAGCGCACTCAAGATTCAGATCGTTGACGGCGTAATTATTCTGAATGCTCTTCTTCTTTCCGCTGTTCTCATATCTCTTGTAAAGGTGTACAAGTCTCAATCCTGCCATGTTATGCTTCCTCCTTTCCTGCTGATAATGCTCTTATCGCGGCCTCGTTGTAACAACCGATAAATTCCTTGCTTTCACCGTTAAAGAACATTGTGTGATCCAGTTTGAAGTCAATGTAAATCGGCTGATCAATTTTGATTGTCAATCCATTGGGCGCAATCATTCGTACGTGAGCCTGTTCATTTCCGCGTCCACTCATTCCAGCCGGGTAAGCTTCGATTACGGATTTGTTGCCTATGCTTTCATAACTGTAAACTTGATAGGCACGATAGCCGGTCTCTTTGTCGAATGAATATTTTACGTGTTGAGGACGAATGCCAATATCCACGGATTTTCCGTCGTAAGCAGCGAGCTTTGCCATTAAGGCGTCATCAGTCGGAAGGACAAATTCAGCACCGTTTGACACGAAGCTGTAGTTATCCCCGTCTTTCTTGAGCAATCCTGCCAGAATATTTATTTCAGGGTCGCCCATAAGCTGTGCCACAAACTCGTTGCAGGCAAGATAGTAAATGTCGTCCGGTGTCCCAATTTGAACTATTTTGCCCTGATTGACGATTGCAATACGATCTCCCAAGGACATAGCCTCCATGAAGTCGTGAGTGACGTAAATACTAGTAGTTCCGAAATTGGCTTGCATTTCCTTCAGCTCGGTGCGCATTGCGTTACGGAGTTTTGCGTCAAGGTGAGCGAGTGGCTCGTCCATAAGGAAAACGTTCGGTGTACGGACTAAAGCTCTTCCCATTGCTACACGTTGCTTCTGACCGTTTGAAAGTTGACTCGGAAGACGCTCTAAAAGATTTTCCATCTTCATCATCTTGGCCGCCGCATAGACTCGTTCTTTGATAACGTCCTCATTTTCCCTGTAGAGATTGCTGCGTAAGGGGGAGGCCATATTATCGTAAACAGTCATTTGTGGGTACAACGCGTAATTCTCAAATACCATCGCCACGTTTCGTTTCGCAGTCTCAACAAGATTCATGATCTCGCCATCAAATTTCACAACACCTTCTTCAGGCATAGCAATTCCGGCAATGCAATTGAGTATGGTTGTCTTTCCTGCTCCAGCAGGCCCAAACAGAACGAAGAATTCCTTGTCTTTAACGTCAAGGCTGACTCCGTCCAGAGCTTTCACTTTACCAAAAGTTTTATGGATATTTTCAAGTGTTATTCTTGACATTAGCTTGCCTCCTTATCCCTTAACAGCGCCGAAGCTGAGTCCGCGCACAAGATGTTTCTGGATACATAACGCGAATATAATAGCCGGGAGTGCCGAAACCGTAGCAGCAACTGCGAGTTGCCCGTAATGTGCCGTATCTGTACCAAGGAATTTCGTTATAGCAACCGTGATAGGCTGAATCTTTGAACCCGCTAACAACAACGGGAATGTAAATGTATTCCAAGCGAATATGAACGCAAGCAGAGCAGCAGATACCAAGCCCGGTTTAATCAACGGAAGCAGCATCTTGAAGAATATTTGATACCACGAATAACCGTCAACTTGAGCCGCATGTTCGATCTCAACTGAAATATCCTCAAAGTAGCCTCTTACGACCCAAATTAAAAGCGGCATTGAGATTAACTGATACACCCAAATGAGTCCGAAATACGTATCATACAAGTGAAGTTTCTGGTAAATCATGAACAACGGCAACACTACCAAAATTTCCGGCGCAAATTTGAACGAGAGTATTTGGAAAGCTATATCTTCCTTCTTCTTGAAGTCATAACGCGCAAGAGCATAAGCAGCAGGGACACCAGCTATTACTGATATAATCACAGCCCCGCCAGCTACGATAAGGCTATCAAGGAGATATTTGAAGTAGTCCGTTTTCAAGAGAACTTCTGTGTAATTTGATAACGTCGGCGTAAAATTGAAAGTTGTGGTGTACATTTGAGTATCCGACTTGATTGACAAAAGCACCATCCACACGAGCGGAAATAATGCGAATATCGCGTAAATCAACAGCAATCCATTCTGTACAACTGACAGAAGGCGTTTTGATCCTTTATTCATGTTTGTCTCCTCCTTTGAAGTTAGCTTTCAAGGCCCGCAGCTTGTCTTTGTGCAGCTCTCTGTTTCTTGACGATGAATTTAGCCGCGAAGAATACAATCACCCATAACACTAAGATATACGGCAATGACTGTCCAATCCTCTGGAACTTAAAGCCCGTCTGGTATGAAGTCAATGACAGGTTCATGAGGGTATCGCCGGGGCCACCTTTTGTGAGTCCGAAAATGATCGCGTATTCCTGAAGTGCTGCCATCAAACGGAATAACAAAGCGATATAAAGACTCGGCTTTAACATCGGGAGCGTTAAGTTGATGAAGTTAAACCATGCGCTACCACCATCGATCTTAGCTGACTCAAACGGGGATTTTGGCAAAGACTGAAGACCAGCCAGTACCAAGAGCATTACGAAAGACGTGTTGACCCACATATCAATCATAACTACCGTCAACATAGCCGTAGCAGGTGCCGCGGCCCAAGGGAAGTTGAACACGCCAAAGATATTCAAGAATTTCTCTACAATGCCTACGGAACTGTTAAGCATTAATTGCCACACTATCGTAGCTGTAATAGGAGCGATCATCAACGGGAATATGAGTGCTACACGCAGGAATTTCGAGAACCAATTGTTGAGACTGTTTAGTAACATTGCGATACATACGCCGAGAACCATTTCTACTAATGTGCTGAAGAACGCGTATTGAATCGTAACCCAAAGTGCGTGCCAGAACTCTCTTGAACTTAGAATTTTGCTCCAATTTTGGAAGGCGATAAATGTAAACGTGGGACGACGGAAAGAATAATTCGTCAGTGAGAGGAATATCGCCATGATGAACGGGATCATGATACCAATCGTTATAATGAGTGCCGGCGCAACTATGAGATATGGACGAACCCTCGTTTTGAACGGTAATTTATTCAGGTCGGGGGTAATTGAATTGCCGGTGTTGGACATATTGACTCCTCCTAACTTAATAAGAAAAGCATTGAGGATTGGCTACTATAACCTTTCACTCAATGCTTGTGATTTACTTAATCTGAATTTGCCTCAACGCAACCTTACTCTACTTCAAGGTCGGAAACTAGGTCAGTGAGTTTTGCGGCAAGTTGCTTCATAGCTTCTTCTGTTGATGAGTATTTGTTGGTAACGACAAGGTCCTGAAGAACTTCGGCCCACATAGTTGTTGTCTCGAAGAAATAGGGCTGCGGTGTGAAGAAGATGCTAGCATTTGCTGATACTTCCTCGAATGATTTCAGATAGCCCTCGGCCTCGTTTACGATGTCAATGTATTCTTTGCTGTTCATGACTGATTGACGCGGTGTATCTGTGCATGAGCCTTCAGTGCCGGAGTAAAGCATGAATTCAGGAGTTGTGAAGTACTGAAGGAAATACCAGGCTGCGTCTTTGTTCTTTGAGTATGCGTTCATACCCATTGACCATGTCCAAAGATTTGAGCGCTGTACTGTTACGCCTTCGGGCAGAGGAATACCACTGAATGCAAGGTTGCCGGCTTCAGCAGAAGCTCCCTTTACGTTCTGAGTGTAACCGCCGCGATCTGCGTCCCACATCATAGCAGCTTTACCAGCTCCGAGATCAGCTCCGCAAAGTTCCCAGCCGTATGTTGACCATTGAGGGGCACCGCCAGCTTTGATTAATTTTACCCAGAAATCTGTCATAGCGATAGCTTCAGGGGAGTCTAATTTGCAGACTAATTTGCCGTTTTCGATCTCAAAGTCTTTTCCGCCCCATGTAGCGAATAATGACATATAAGCAGGGTGAATTGTTCCCCAGTCTCTTGTGCCACGAACTGCTAAACCGTATGTACCGCTTCCGGCGTGTTCTTTCAAAGCTACTGCTGCATCATAGAGTTCTTTTGTTGTTGTCGGAACTTTTACGCCTTTTGCCTCAAAGATTTTCTTGTTGTAAGTAAGTGTGTTGATCTCCCAACCCATTGGAAGTGCCCAAAGTTTGCCTTTACCTACAGCGTGGCCAGGTACTAAATCCCAGCGAAGAGCGTTGATAATTCCGGGGATAAAGTCATCGTATTTGTAGGCTTCTGAAGTCTTAGCTGCGTCCTGAATGTAAGCATCAAGTGGCTCCATGTAACCAGCGGGGGCATATTCCCAAGTCTGATAAGCGCCAGTCATGAAAATGTCGGGATCTCCTGTGCGGCTGCTAAGAGCTGTGTTGAGTTTATCGAAGTAGTTTGTTTCTGGGGTTGTTGAGTATACAACTTTGATTCCGGTTAATTTCTCGAAGTCAGCCATTTTTGCGATAATTGCGTTTGCGTATGTATGCTCGTTGAACATTACGTTAAGGGTTGTTCCCTCATAAGCTCTCCAATTGATTTCGGCGAATGCTGCACCAGCGCACATAACCATAACTACAGTCAGAACAACAGCTACAAATTTCTTACTCATTCTCTATTTCCTCCTTAATTGATGATAAATTTTCACTTAATCGAATTTGAATCCGACTTTAAGATCGCCACAACCGCCAGCAGCTTGTTCGAAGGCTTTTTCCCATTCCTCAAGCTTGAACAAGTGAGTTACAACACCGTCAGTCTTGATTTTGCCGTTAGCCATGTTCTCAATCACAAACGGGTAAGCATAAGGGCTAAGGTGTGAGCCAAGAAGGTTAAGTTCTTTACCGTCGCCAATGATTGACCAGTCTACAGTGGTTTCCTGACCGAATACGCTGAACTCAACGAATGTACCCATTTTGCGGATAACTCTAAGTCCCTGAATTACGCTTGAGGGGTGGCCAGTTGCTTCAATGTAAATATCGCAGCCATAACCATCAGTGAGAGCCTTAATCTCTTTCTCAAGATCGCATTTGCCAGGATTGAACACCATATCTGCGCCGAACTCTTTAGCCTTCTCAAGTCGTGAGTCAACCATGTCAAGAGCGATTAAAATTTTCGGGTTCTTCATTCTTGCGTATGTGATCATTCCAAGGCCAAGCGTTCCAGCACCGGAGATAACAAGCACATCTTCGTTAGTAATTGACGCGCGATCCACAGCGTGTTTTGAGCAGCTATACGGCTCGATCAATAAAGCCTTCTCAAATGGTAAATCCGAGGGGACCTTATGAACAACGCAGTTCTTTGTGTAGCGGACATACTCTGCCATGCCGCCGTTTGTGTAGGACATATAGCCAAGCATATCGTGGGGTTGACACATCCAATAACGACCGGTCTTACAGAATTTGCATTTTCCGCAAGGAACAATCTGATCTGCTGTAAGGCGTTCGCCAATTTCATAACCTTCAACATTCTCACCAAGCTGAGCAACGCGCCCAAAGAACTCATGTCCAGGAATGAAAGGCGGTTTTACCCACGCAGGCATAACACCCTCGCCCCAGTAACGTCCGGCCTTGTGATAGCACTTAACGTCTGAAGTACAAATGCCACAGCCCTCTGTCTTGATGATAATGTCGTCTGGACCACATTCTGGCGTCGGATAAGCTGGCTCAAAGCGGTAATCGTCCTTTGAATACGCAACAAGCGCCTTCATGGTCTTTGGAATACTTCCTCTTACTGCCATGTTTCAATTCCTCCTCATTATCGAGTTTATAAAGTAGTTTTATCAATCGGTGTTAGGAATATACTACTACTTGCTATCTTTGTCAATCATAAAAGTGTAAAATCATTGTCTATATCGTAATTCTTTAATTAATAAAGTCGTTTTATGAAATGGCTTTAATAACTTCATCATATCCTCAAAGCATGATAAAATTAGCGAAAATTCAATAAGGTGGTGGAAGTATGACTGATCTTGAAAATATTGCTACGAATGCGGATATAAAACTTCTTAATCGGAAGAGAATCTACGAGCTACTTTTCAGCAATGCCTCTTTAACAAAGCCGGAGCTCGCCGCACAGTTATCCCTTTCCCTACCCACAGTACACGCTAATCTGACAACGTTGTTAGATGACGGTCTTGTACAGGAAAATGGTTATCGTGGTAACACTGGCGGACGTAATGCTAAGGACTACGCAATAGTGAAAGACGCCAGGTCAGCGATAGGTTTGGACATTACGAGGCATCATGTTACAGCCGTAGCAGTAAATGTAGCAGGGGATATTATCGACATGATTAGGACTCGTAGAGATTTTGAGTTCTCGGATATTTATATGCAGCGTCTTGGACTTCTGGTGGATCAGTTAATTGTTCAGGCAGGTATTTCGCGCAATCGCATTCTTGGAGTTGGACTTGGTGTGCCGGGACTTGTTACGGAGGACTGCAAACGAATATTTTACGGAAAAATTTTAGACTTTGAGGGCGCAACGGTTGAGGATTTCTCAAAATATATCGATTTCAAGTGTGCCCTTTTCAATGACGCTAAAGCAGCAGGATTTGCTGAATTTTGGCATCAGAACGAAATGCAGGACGCGTTTTATATCATGCTTAGCAGTAATGTAGGAGGAGCAATATATAAGGGCGGAAATATTTTTATGGGGAAGAATTGGTGTGCAGGAGAGATCGGCCACGTCAAGATTGATCATAATGGCCCACTGTGCTATTGCGGGCAACATGGGTGCTTTGATTGCTATTGTGCTGCAACGGTCTTAGCGAATAAATATGACGGCAATTTAGAGGCGTTCTTCAAAGACTTAAACGCAGGAAACGCTGAAGCAAGATTAACGTGGGATACTTACTTGGAACATCTGGCTAAGGCTGTCAATACAATAAGGCTGTTATTTGATTGTCCCATTATCATTGGAGGGTATGTCGGACAGTATTTGGATAGTTGGCTGGACGATCTGAAGGAAAAAGTTAGAACGCTCGACTCTTTCAACACTCCATTGAATGATGTCAGAACATGTCGTTTCAAGAAAGAATCCATAGCTGCTGGAGCGGCCTTATATTTTATTAACGACTTCCTAGAAGGAATTTAACGTACCACTTATTATTTATGTTTAAGGTCTCGAATTGAGTGACTTGTTTATAAGGAATTTATGGAAATTGGGCGTTCACTCAGCCATGAACATTAAGGAAGCGTATAGATTGTGTCCTGACAGAATTTACATGCACCCTAATTTTGAGAAATATAGACGTGTTTCCGATCAGCTTCATCAAATTTGGATTTCATACTTATCCCTTGACGAGGGCTATTTGGACTTGACAGCTTCTCTCGTTTTTTTGCCTACACAAGAAGAACGTATAATTCAAGCACGAGAAATTAAACGCAAAACAAAAGCTGTATCGTTGGAACACAGATTGAAGCGATTCGGATTTTGAAATCATGAAACCAATCTATAACTTCAAAGCGTCGGGTTAGCCTCGATTTTTGAATTAATACGCTAATGTTTCTTAGGCTATGTTATAATCGAAAAAATTGTTTTTTGGAGGGACTCAAATGTTTAGGTTTACTTTGCCTCGTGACATTTTTCACGGAAAAGGTGCGCTTGAAGCACTTAAGAACTTGGAAGGCAAGAAGGCTGTGATTTGTGTGGGCGGCGGTTCGATGAAACGTTTCGGTTTCCTTGACAGAGCTGAAGCTTATTTGAAAGAAGCGGGTATGGAAGTCAAAGTTATTGATGGCATCGAATCAGACCCTTCCGTAGACACAGTAATGAACGGCGCTAAAGTTATGCTTGAGTTTGAGCCTGATTGGATTGTAGCGATTGGAGGGGGTTCCCCAATTGATGCTGCTAAAGCAATGTGGATTAAATATGAATATCCCGAATGCACTTTTGAGGACATGTGTAAGGTATTTGGAATCCCTGAACTTCGCAAAAAAGCTCGTTTTTGTGCTGTGTCGTCAACATCTGGGACAGCAACAGAGGTTACAGCGTTCTCAATAATCACGGATTACAAAAAGGGTATAAAGTATCCTATCGCCGATTTTGAAATTACACCCGATATTGCCATTGTTGATCCCGATCTAGCTCAGACAATGCCTAAAAAGCTTGTTGCTCATACAGGAATGGACGCAATGACTCATGCAATCGAAGCGTATGTTTCTACGGCCCACTGTGATTACACAGATCCGCTTGCAATTCACGCAATAGAAATGATCATCAAAGATTTAGTTCCTTCTTACAGCGGAGATATTGAAGCCAGAGCAAGAATGCATAACGCACAATGTTTGGCAGGAATGGCGTTCTCAAATGCTCTTCTTGGAATCGTTCATTCAATGGCGCACAAGACCGGAGCTGCTTTTGCTGATTGCGGAGCACATATTATTCACGGCGCTGCAAACGCAATGTATCTTCCTAAAGTTATTGCCTTTAACGCAAAAGATGTTACGGCTAAAAAACGTTATGGAGTTATTGTTGATTATATGGGTATCACAAACGTTAATGCTTCGGACGACGAAAAGGTTGTTGCATTGATTGCTTACCTACGTAAAATGAATGACGATCTTAATATACCGCATTGCATAAAGAATTATGGCGTAGACAGTTATCCAACAGATAATGGATTCGTGCCGGAACAGGTTTTCCTTGAAAGATTACATGATATAGCGGTAAATGCTATTTCTGACGCTTGCACAGGCTCAAACCCACGACAACCTTCAGTCAATGAAATGGAACGACTGCTCAAGTGCTGTTACTACGATTCTGAAGTTGACTTTTAACGATTGATTTGTTCAGGCAGTTCCTTTGGGGAGCTGCTTTACTATGAACTCGTAAGACAAAAATTCCTATAATACGTTTTAGATTTTGCTTAAATCTGCTATCACTGTTCGAAGTTTCTCTATGTGCGTCGTAAGAAATACGATTTTATCTTTCATAAGAGCATTTTCAGCAATAATCTTTTCGATTTCCTCCCTGCTAATGAAACTTACAAGAGGGGAAACAGCTTTTACAGAATCAACATTTGCTTTCTGGACAGGCTCTACTATGGGAAGCGGATTGTTCGGCAGCTTTGTCATTTTATATTTCCAATTCTTAATAGAGCCTGGATTAATTCCATATTCTCGCGCGACCTGATCAAAACCGATTTCCTTAGCCTTTGCTAAAATCACCGTTCGTTCTTCCTGTGTGAACTGTTTAGGATATACTCCGTCTTCAAATCGCTTCCATGCCTTTATAGTTTTAATCAGCGTATCCGATTCCTCTGCAGCTCGTTGAAAGCCTACTTCTTCAGCTCGTTTTATGATGGCCAAACGTTCTTCATGTGAGAAATCTTTCTTAGTTTTTGGCATTGTAATCTCCTCCCAAGTTTTCTTATATTATAGCAATGAACAGGCAAATTATGTGATAATATACAAAAATTAATGAGAAGGGGAAGAAACATGAAAGTTGGCAAGCAATTTTTTACTCATGAAATCAGAGCAGCAATTCTTACGAGAACAAAACAAGTCGGAGCATTTAGAGCAGCAATCGAAAACAATATCAGTGTACGAATAATTAATAGATGGTTGAAGGCGATGAACATGGAAGTGACTATGGCAATCATTCATGACAATAAATTCCATACCCCCGAAGCTTCCACAAAAGAAGAAACTCAACTTTCAGAAATTGATACAAAGAATGATGAAACAATCCATAAACGTAAACGCGTACGAGCATTCACAAAGGAAGAACGTCTCGAAATAATTGAACACGATAAGGATATTGGATATACACAAGCGGCAAAAGAAGCAGGAATTAGCGTTTCAACCCCTTATAAATACTCGAACGAGCAACAATTTCTCAGCGTCGAAGAAATACAATCCATTATTATAGAGAACGCAGTCTTAAAAGAGAAAATAATCTTCCTGTCCAGACGGTTGGAATATTTACGCCTCGCGGTCAAAAAATTGCTCAGTTAATTATCATCATCATAGCTGCATAAAGCTTATCTTTCAATACTCCCATTTTTTTTATTTACCATGAGCTGATCGTGTTCTATATTGAATAGAGCATATGATAGAATTACGCTGAGAGGTGAAAAATATTGGATAAAATAACTCCTGGTTCTAACGGATTACCGCCTGTGAAGGAACAATATAATGATTACGAAAAATCTGTGCTTGTGGCGACGGTTGCTAAGCACGGGTTGAAAACTGTGGCTGATGCTTATGGTTTGGCGTGGCAAGATATAATTTCATGGAAAAGATATACCAGAAGGATTAGTGCAGGACAGCGTGGCACAAAAATATTTCGAAATCATCATGTAAAGTCAGAACTCATAATTCAATCTGCTCTTGGCGGAACGATAACACCCGATGAAATTCAAGCAAGGGTCGGAAATGTTGACAAAATTTATGTCCGTGTTGATGAAAATAAAGCCTACTGGGTTAAGGGAACTGAAAACGGAGCAATTGATTTATGGTGAAGGTAATACCCTCTTCTCACTATCTTAAGGAGTTATTATGCATTGCAGCATGATAAATTTGTCTTCATTGACCAGTTTCTGTTGTTATATCTGCTACAGTACATTCAGCTATATTCATTAAGTCAGATGGCTTTAGTTCTATCTGACAGCCCACTCTACCAGCGCTCACGAATATTACTTCATATTGAAGAGCTGTTTCATGAATAAATGTTGGAAACTTTTTCTTCATTCCGACCGGAGAGCAGCCGCCATGAATATAGCCGGTTAAAGGGAGAAGTTCTTTTTGCTTGATCATAGCCACAGATTTTTCGCCTGCTACTTTAGCGGCTTTTTTGAGGTCAAGTTCGGCATTAACAGGAACGATGAAAACATAATGAGAAGAGGAAGTCTTTCCCTGAGTAACAAGTGTTTTAAAGACTCGTGCTGGGTTTTCGTTCAGAAGAGCAGCGATTCTCTCGCCATTCATCGTTGAGTCAGGGGCATAGCTATGACTGAAGTATGATATTTTCTTAGCATCAAGTATCCTCATCACGTTTGTCTTATCGTCATGCTTCATTATATTTTCCTCCTTATTATATTTTTGAATTCTATCATAATAAAAACCATTCCTGAACGCTTTAATGCAACATAACTGCGACATTTTTCAGTTTCAAGCAATGCTTTATCATTGACACAACATTAAATCTTGATAGAATTTCGCTCACCACGTTGTATATGGGTAGTCGCATTACATGAATTTTTAGGAGGTGTTATGTTTGGCTAAGAAGAATGAGAATCTCGAAGCTTTGCGGGACGCTATGATTGTTCGCAAAAAAGTCACCAACGTGCTGAAAGTTTTAGCTTTACAAACGCAAAGTCGACTTGAGGCTCTAGAGGATGACTTAGCAAAAGCTACCACTGATGAAGAACGTAGTGCGATAACTAAAAAATTTCAAGAAGAACGCTTTAACACGTGGCTTATCGAAAAAGAATGCGATCTCGTTGCTACAAATGCTTCAGAACTATCAGGTAACTTGAGAGTCTCTAACACAATCTGGCCTGCTTATATGGCCGAATTTGCTGAACGGCGCGTGCTCATGGACAGAGCAATGGGTGCATGTAACGTTTTGCAAGATGAGCTGCAATATATCGCCGAAGCTGTGTACGCTGACAAGAATAAATTTACAGCTCTAGTGCTGGAGATTGAGGCGTTGTTCAACAAGATTAAGAGTTTAAGGCAAGCAGATAATCGTTTCTTGAGACAACTCAAAGATAACGTGAAGCAAAAGATTTAGGGTGTCCCTTGTGTCGTTTCTGGTGCTTATTTCGCTAATGTCAACAACAATGGCAACTGCAACTATAATAACGCGTCCAATGTTAATGGCGTTCGTCCGATTCACTTCCTGCACATTTTGGTCTCGTTACCGCGTGCAGGTTAAGGGAAGGAAGGGACATCCTTTCAGGCGTAACAGTCTGATAAATACCAACCGCCACAGTTCCAGATACGTCTGATGAGCTTATAGGGCGGTTTTCACTTTTACAATATGATTTTCACTGACGCTAATGTGATTTACGAGGCCATGAGCAAGACCATCAAGAGCACTGACAGGGATCGTTACGTGCGACAACTCTACGAAGTTAATCACCTGCTATATACGGCTATGTTGCAAAAGTCCATGTGTGAAGAAACTTATGAGCCTACCGAAGGCCATAAATTCATTCTCAAGGAGCGAGGCAAGACTCGTTTTGTCACAAACAACAGCATGACCGACAAAGTTGTTAATCACATGATCTGCGACGAAATTTTGACTCCAATGCTCAAGAAGTATTTAATTCACGACAACGGAGCTTCACAGAAAGGTAAGGGAGTCAGCTTTCACCGTAGACGCTTTGAGCAACATTTGCGCGATTATTTCAGAATTCACGGAGACAACAACGGATTTATTTTGCTCGGGGACTTTTCGGGATATTATGCGAACATCAGGCACGATAAAATCTCTGAGGTTTTGGCGCATTTCTTCAGCCGTTCGGAGATTGAGCGAGAAGACTTAGTAGCAGCGTGGAAGATTCTGTGCGGCATATTCAAAACTTTTCGGGTCGACGTTAGCAGGTTCTCCGATGAAGAGATTCTGGCTATGTACACCGGCAAAGTTGACGCTATGATGAATTTCGGCGTTGATGAATATATGCTCACGGGAGAAAAATTTCTGAACAAGGGAGTCGATATTGGCAACCAGACTTCACAAAATATCGGCGTTGTATTTCCATTCAGGCTGGATAACTTCGCCAAGATTGTTCAGGGCATTCACGGCTACGGAAGATACACTGATGACTTCTATGCAATCGAATCAAGTCGTGAAAAGCTGCTGGCTCTCATGGACGGATTACGGGCTATCGCTAAGGACTTCGGTATCATTATCAACGAACGCAAGACAAGAATTGTAAAACTCTCTAGCTTTTATCGGCACTTGAAGAACGGGTACAGCCTCACAAATTCAGGCAGATTAATTTGCAAGATTAACCCTCAGTCAATAACTCGTGAGCGCAGAAAACTCAAAGCCTACAAGCGACTACTTGACGCAAAACGAATCACATACAGCGAGATTGAAAACATTTTTAAGAGCTGGATTGGCAGTAACTACAAACGGATGTCAAGAAGGCAAATTTTTAACATGAGTGAACTTTACATAGAATTATTCAGGAGGCGGCCTAAATGGAAGAAAGGACATTCACGGATACAGTGGCTAATGACTCATAACCCAACTTAGCAGGGAGATAAGGTATAACATAATCAGTATTATGCTGAAGGACAACGTGATAGAATGTGGTTTCAAAAAAATTATGAGGTGATTATAATTTGCGTAAGTTTATTTTGGTGCTGCTGATTTCAATTTTGCTAACGTCTTCGCTAGCGTACGCTGATAATCAATCCAATATTATTTCTAGGCTCAAAGCACGTGGTTTTCTGAAAGTTGGTACTACCGGGGATTATGCGCCTCAATCTTGGTTGAATCCCGTCACAGGCAATTACGAGGGGTTCGATGTGGAACTTGCAGAAGACTTGGCCGATGCTTTAGGCGTAGAAATTCAATATGTACCAACTTCTTGGCCAAATTTGATGAAAGATACACTTGATAACAAATTCGATATTGCAATTTGTGGAATCACAATCACTCAGGCAAGGAAAGAACAAGCTCTTATGTCAATCGGGTATCTTGGTAACGGTAAAACGATCTTAATTCGTGGTGAAGACGAGGATAAATACAAATCTCTTGATGACATTAACAAACCTGAAGTCAAAGTTATGGAAAACCCAGGCGGACTGAATGAAAAATTTGCGAGAGAGAATTTGCCTCTAGCGACATTGATTATTCATTCGCCTAATGATGAAATTCCTGGACTCATAGCTGATGGTCAAGCTGATGTGATGATAACCGAGATATTAGAGGCTGGATATTATGTCAGGAAAGATTCGCGCCTTGCTGCACCGCTAATTCACGCGCCATTCAATCATGGAGAGCTAGGAATCCTGATGCCGAAGGGGAAAGAAGATTTGTTGGACTTCGTAAATGATTTCATCTTACAGGAAAAAGAATCCGGACGTATTAAAGAGTTGGCGGAGAAATATATTTACTGACACTAAAGAAATATCCCCGAGCATATTTATGTTCAAGGGTATTTTTCTTTGCTGTGAACGTTAAAAATTTTGATTAGATATTACTTTCCTTAAACTTGCTCAATTTCCTTCTTCATGTCCGTTGCAAGGCTCTTGCTGTTGAAGCTGTCACGGTTAGGCACGACCATAGCGAACTCGCTGATTATATCTAACTCCAGAACGCAGTCCCGTACTTTCAAATCCAACACGTGGCCGCCTCTTGTTCCATCATCTGATAGAAAATGTAAATGCCAGCCAGCAGTATTAAGTCCGTCCATGTAATCCGGGCAGTACAGAGCTACAATCGTCCCGTTGAGGTCGGAATACGTGAACTCACGCTGATCCGTCTTCAAAGCGTCATTGAGTGGCTTATAGGGTTCCTTCTGCTCAAGCTCGCTACGAACAAGGATTGAAGGCATAATACCCGTAACTTTCGTCATGTAGAACTGATTTCTTCCATGTTTCCTTACGATAGAGTTCAGAATGCTTTTCAGTTCCCCAGACGAGGCAGCGTTTACGTGTTCGGCCTTAATATCAGCGTCAAAGAATGTGACGTTGGAGAGCAGCAACCTTTACGTTTCCGTCCCAGAGTGATTGGTAGACAGTGCCATTAAGCACAATCATTTCACCGTTGACTCCCTGAAAAGTGCCCCGTGTTCATATTTCCAGCCTCCTTCAATTGTTTGCTTAATTCCTTGTTCACTAAATCGATAAATTCCTGGGCGAATATTATTAACTGCTATGCCTGATTCCCGTGCGTGATTAACTTGTGCTCATGTGAACTTCTTTGGCCGGCCTTCATGAAAATCTGGCTTCTGAATCCCATGAACCAAACTGCGCGCGACTCTAGCGAGCCTTGTAACTATGATAGCATCTCCAGGCTGAAGAAGAGACAGAAGTTTATCTAGCTGTGGGCGAGAGTTCTTTTTGGACGCTTATAAACGCATTGATTGAAAATTCTGCGCGAGTTGTTTGAAAGATGAATTCGCTTTTATTTGATCAGCTGGTATGAACAAATATTGCCAGGCCTTATATCCGTTAGCAGTTCCCCATCGTGAGGCAAGATCACAGTACTGAACTCCACGTGCCTTCTTTGCAATTGCGTCAGGATCGTTAAGCATATTTGCTCCCTTCACTTCAGTTAGATAAATCGTGTCGCTGGTCTCGATTACAAAATCAGGTTCGTATCTTCTACCATTATTATATGTGATGTTAAATTCCTGCGGCGCTGGTCGAAGCCAATTTTGTACATACGAATCATTCTCAAGCAAACGCGCTAAACTCAATTCGCCTTCCCTGCTGTCAAATTTCACGTTGTCAAATACGCCCTTCTTTATGCCGGTGAACAATATCGAATGTATATCGCCCGTGAAGTCATCGTATAAATCTGCTTTCCGTGTATAGTTGTAATTAGGACGTAAATTATATTTGCTTGGGTCTATGATCTCTTCATGAATAAAGCCGTGTTCGCGTTGTAAATTCTTCAGCATTTGATCGTAAATCTTGTTCGCTATGTCGCACTTGTTGAACATGATTATATTCCTCATGCCGTTAGAACCGTATTTCGCCTCGTAATGATCACATACCTTAATGATATTCTTGAGAAGAAGGCCAACGCATTTTTCGTAATTGATTTCGGGCTTGTTGCATAATTCGTCCATTAAGGCTGTCTTAGGGCTGAACGCCCCAAAATCTATTAGACTCCCTTTGACTATTTCTCTATTCCTCATATTCGTAAGGTCTTGTATGATGATTTCATTGCCTGTTGGTGCGTGAGTGAAACTCGATAAATCTAGCTCAAAGTCCCTAAACGTCAGCTCGTCTGCTCCTGCTTCGGTTATCTTGATTCGCGGGATCGGTATAAACTTTTTCGCCGCCTCAATGTGGGTTCGCTTAGTCTGCTGATTTATCCATGCTGCTAATGGCATTTCGTTTTCTCTGTAGACTTCGGCTAAATCTTTATCACTCGCAATTTCCTGCTTGACTCTCTCTGTTATCTCATGAACTTTTGCAGGCGTTACTGCATGTTCTGGTGAATCTTGTATACAGTCGGATATTTCATGCTTTATAATTTCGTTGGCCTTAGTAATTACAGCGTCTGTCTTCTCGTTACGAGTCATTCCAGTGGACGAATAAGCCCCTTCAAGCACGATATTAGGCTCAAAATTTATATTAATCTGTGGCGAAATAAACTCTTCAGGCTCGATTTCATTGACAACGATAATATTCCCTGCCTTGATCAACGAATCGCCCTTTTGAGCTTCCCTTATTAATGCGTCGAATTTCTCATGCGCCGTAATTTTTACCGCGTCAACGTCCTTATCGCCCGTGCGTCTTCCATATGGCAAACGTAACCCGCGCCCAAGCATCTGTTCTCGCAAAATCTCTGAAGCAGCCGTCCTCAATGGAACAATCGTATATAGGTTATTCACGTCCCAACCCTCTTTGAGCATGTTCACGTGTATAACGATCTCGATCGGATTCTGAAAGTCCTCAACCTCTCGAAGCAATCGTATATTCTCGTCGCTTTCCGTGCCCTTCTGCTTTGAGTGTATTATGAGCGTTTTGTCTGCGTACTTGCCTCCGCGAAAATCCTTTGAGCATACATAATTCTTGACCCATTCAGCGTGATTAGTATCCTTGCATACGATTAACATAAACGGTTTCACGCGCTTTGTGTCATGTTCTAAGGCATATAAGCGTAATTTTTCCTTTGTAGTTTCATGAGATTTTATGCCATCGTTGATTTTAGTCTTGTCTAAATTCTCGTCCTCGAAGCCGTAAAAATTTATGTCGCTGCGTGTCAATGCGTAAGGAGTCCGCGTAAATCCATCTTCAATGGCTCGTGATAATGCGTATTCGTACACAACATTCTTGAATAATATCTGCTTGCTTCCCTTGTTTACTTTTGGCGTGGCTGTAAGTTCAAGTCCTAAAACAGGGTTAAGCTCGTTCAAAGCTGCTACTCCACGTTCGGCGCGATAATGGTGTGACTCGTCCATAATCAACACTAAATCAGAAAGGCTCGATAAATAATTGTAGAATGAATTGCCCAAGTATTCGTTAATTCGTCTCATTCGTGCGTCTTCCTTGTTGAACTTGTCAATGTTGTATATGAATATTCGTACCTCGTTCAGGCCTATTTGTCGGGATTTATAGTCTTGTTCCGTGTAAGCTCTTGGCAGCATGGAAAAGCAACCTGCTCCCCTGAAGACGTATTTCTCGCTGTCCGGATTCAATAAGTCTTGCTTGAGTTTCTCGTAGATCGTCGTGTTAGGCGCAACCACGAAGAAATTTTTCATGTCGTGATTCGTGTACAAGTATGTTATAAAAGCTCCCATCAAACGAGTTTTTCCAACGCCCGTCGCTAGAGCAAAAGTTAGGGACATAAATTCGCGTTCAAAGTCAGTACAAGTCTGGTAAAGTTCGTGGACAGAATCAAGAGCCGATTTCGTATCCATTCCCTTGCGTAACTTAACGCTGTTCAGAATCTTATCCAATATTGCTAGCGATTCACTTTGAGGTTGTCGCAAAGACATCACGCCGCTTATGTAATCTGTAGTGTATTCTGGAAATTTGTCAGTCATTGTTCTCGTCCTCTTTTGGTGGGTTAATTATATTCAGGTTGTAATCATTGCGACCGAACTCACATTTATCAAGAATCATATGTGGGATTTTCTTAACCGTGATATTTCTGTAAGCTCTCTCGATACTTGAATCATAACTCTTGCAGGCTATTATCAAATATTCACCCTCCGCCATAGTCCCGTGTATTGCGTCAAGGTATGCCCTGCTAATGTGTCTAGTTGTTACGAATAAATAGCTATACTCACTTCCTCGAGACTGTTTCCAGAATAAAGTTTCGTCTGGCTGATAAGTAAAGCCTTCGTGCAAAGCTATAGCCTTGGCCAACATTTCAGCGTCATATTCGCGGTTAATGAGAGGAATATTATATTCGTCATCTGTGATTGTGATTAACGACTCCGCCAACTCGTAGAATCTATAACCACCTCCGCCAATCCAGTCGACAGCCTTTGTGATTCCGCCCAAGTCCTCGCCCGCGACAACTTTATCAAGCCTAGTCTTGCAATGCGTGTAAGCGTGATCGCCAATTTCGATTCCTATGTAACGCCGCCGCATTTTATGAGCCACCGCCGCTGTAGTCCCTGATCCAAGGAATGAATCAAGTACAAGGTCGCCAGGGTTGGTTACTAGCTCAAGTATACGTTGAATGAGAGCTTCGGGTTTTTGGCCTCCATCAAAGTCCAACCTTTCTCCTGACATAGGATTAATCACAAAAATATCTGTCCATAAGGAGGAGATAGGCTGTCCTCTATATTCGTCAAGAAAAATTTTACGATTAATTGTCTTACTTTTGTCATCAGGAAAAGCTAATCTTCCTTCTTTATCCCACTGCTCCATTACCTCTCTTGAAATTGACCAGCCTTTAGTAGGTACTCTGTAACCTTTATATTCATATATGAGGTTAGGTCTGGGATTGGGACTCTGTATTGGAGATTTCATATAGCGTCGTCCATTCTCGTCAATGAATCGAAAGCGTTCCTCTATGTATTTCTTCGTGTTCTCGTCGTCCTTAGTGTAAACTTGATTTATCGGAGTGCCTGCTGTCTTTGCATAAACTAGAATGTAATCTGTAACATTATTTAATTTGTTGCTAGGGTTTGCGCTTCCGCCACGTCTTTTCCATACAATTTGATTCACGTAGCATTGTCTTCCGAAAATTTCGTCCATCATGACTTTCAAATAAGCTTGTTCATTGTCATCAATCTGAATGAAGATGAAGCCGTCATCACTTAAAAGCGTCCTCAAAAGTTCGAGTCTTGGTCTCATGAGTGAAAGCCATGTGCTGTGCTCGAAGTTGTCGTCGTAATGTTCGAAGGCAGCTCCAGTGTTATATGGTGGGTCAATGTAGATACACTTCACTTTGCCTGCGAATTTGTGTTCAAGAGCTTTGAGCGCGAGGAGGTTATCGCCGTGAATTAACATGTTTTGCGTATCGGGGTCAAGAGTAACGTTAGAAAGTTCGGGCTTCTCAATCAAGATACGTGGTTCGATTCGTAGAAGGTTGTTTTTGCCGGGCCAAGTGAGTTCAAGTTTGTCAGTCATGATTTACACCTCTATGATAAATTTTTCGTCATAGCCTGTGATTAGCTCGTCATGAGTCATGAAGGATAAGTTCTCTGATTTAGCTTGAGCTAATAGGAGACGATCGAACGGGTCATTATGTTCTACATTAGGTGTAGGCAAAGTATGTACAGTAAGAATATGTTTCTCGTTGATATTAAGCATATTATAGCCGGCCTCATTACAAGCGCTTGCAAAATCATGTTCGTTAAATGGGATTTTATCTGGACGCCTCCAAGTGCATTTGCCATATTACGAATAGTAGACTCAGAAAGGGTGCTAATCTTCGCAATTGATGATAGGGGTAGATTTTCTCTTAGTATATCCATAGCCACACGCTCGTTAGCTCCGTTAATACCTCTTTGGACTCCCTCCTGAATCCCTTCCTGCCGTTCTTGCTGCAAAGTCTTCTCTTCATTATGCTCCGTAAGAAACATTCCCTTGACCTCCGCCCTATGTGCTAATAAAAATTCTTTGATAACAAAATCATCTGGCATTTCGTCCAGTGCCTTGTCCACAGCTATCTCTATGTCCTGATCCGTCTCATTATAGGCACGTATTCTGTCAACAAGCCACGCATACTCATTCAAAGGCTTACACGCTTCCATAAGTTCTCTGTTCTTGCCGTAGTTGATATTCAACATTCTGACTTTAACCTCTATATCGTTTTCTCCTCCACCAAATGCATCGCTCAAGGACAAAATGATTTCTTCTGGTTAGGCTTTAGTGCCATTATAGAAACGAACGCATTTAGGATTAGGCAGTCTGATAAGATTCCGGCTGTACTTGTACAGATTTCGACTCGTAATGTACTTATCATAAAGACGAGCAGCGTAAATAAAAAGTCTGATAGGCATGTTAGGGTTAAAAGTAGATTGATGCTCCCACATGTTTAATACATTCAGCAATATCAGAATGAACGACACATCATTCTTCATGCCTAAATATAACGCGTCCTCAATGGTATTAAATTCAATATCATCAGGATTCTGATAGTTCGTCCCGTTAATGGCGTTGTATGAGCTCAAGGTCCAGTTCTTGTGCTCAGGATTACCAAATATAAACTTTGCGTTAATCACTAATTTCTCTCCTTTCAGGGAAAATTGTATATGTGAAAACTAATTCGTGCAACAACGATTCTACTTGACTTTATTGGCCTTCAGAGTGATTTATTACAAGCGTGTTTTGTTTTTGGGAAAAGAAACAATCATTTTCGCAGAGTACACAACTCTACGAAACCTAAAACGATAACTATTTATGAAAATTTTGTATTATAATCCGTAGTTTTACAAGATCTAGAGCGGTTTTCACAAGTTAAACACGAGATTTTACAGTCAAAGTGGAATATACTCACGGTGATTGAACGTAATCTTGACGTTATAGCAAATTTAGTTTATTTTTATAAAAATTAGGCTATTGGCTATACATTTACTACACTGTGTAAGAAGGTGGAGAATAAGAAATGTCGTGGGTATGGTCAGCATTAATGCCTCATCCGCCGGTTTTAATTCATGAAGTCGGACGGGGCAGAGAAAATGAAGCAATAAAAACGTTGAACGGAGTTGATGTTTTAACAGAAAATCTAAAAAAGCCGGATATACTTCTGGTCCTTTCACCACATCAGCCTTATGCGCCTGGTGCATTGTTCGTGAATACAGCCAATTTTTATCGCGGTTCGTTTGCGTTGTTTGGAGTTCCGAATATAAGGATAGAGGCAAAAACATCGACTGAAGATATAAAAGCCATATGTGATTATCTGACAAAATCCGATATTGAAATTTATGCGAAGCCTTTTGAGAATCTCATTGAAGATCAGGGCAGCATGGTTCCGCTTTACTTCTTGCAACGTGCGTGGGGAGATTTGCCGAAAATAATCATAGCGTCCCCTATAGGTCTTACACCTGAGAAAGCCTTTGAGATGGGCCAAGCGCTCGTAACTTTTCAAAGCGATAAAACTTGGGCATTGCTTGCAAGCGGCGATTTATCTCATCGTCTGACGAAAAATGCTCCTGCCGGTTATGAGCCTGAATATGCTCCCAAATTTGAAGCAGCTGTTGAAGAGGCATTAAGAAATAATTCACCAAGATATGTTTATGAACTTGATAAAATAACTCTGGAGCGTGCTGGAGAGTGTGGACTGCGTTCAGTAATGACAATGCTCGGCCTCTCTGAAGGAAATCAAATTAAAATTTTTTCGCATGAATGGCCGTTTGGTGTGGGCTATTGCAATGCTTTATGGAGTGCATAGAATGAATAATAATCAGTTTGCTATAGTACAACTTGCTCGTGAGACAGTAAAAAGACTTTTGAACAATGAAACACTGCCCGACAACGGTAATGAGATTGCGGACTCTCCTTTGTGGGAAGAGCATAAATCCTGCTTTGTGTCGATTAAGACAAAGAAAGGTGAATTACGAGGCTGCATAGGAACTTTATCACCTGTTCAAGAATCTTTGGACAAAGAAATTATAGCGAATGCCGTTTCAGCATCAACACGCGACCCTAGATTCCCTGCCATGACGAAAAATGAATTAAGTAACGTTGTATTCTCGGTTGACGTTCTTTCTGAAGCAGAGCCGATAGAAAATATAAATCAGCTTGATCCAAGACGATACGGAGTGATAGTCTCCAAAGGTTATAGACGCGGTGTACTTCTTCCAGACCTTGAAGGTGTTGACACGGCAGAGCAGCAGGTGCAGATTGCGGCAATGAAAGCAGGAATATATGATCTTGATGACATAATGCTTGAGCGTTTCACAGTTACGAGGTACAAAGAATTATAATGGAGGCTCGTTGGTGGAAGAAAAATCACGACGGGTCAGTATCATGCAGTCTTTGCTTCAGAGGCTGTATCATAAAGCAGAATATGGCGGGCAAATGCGGTGTCCGTTTGAATGAAAACGGGAGTTTGATTTCTCCGTATCTTGGAAAATTTTGTGCCTGTGCTGTTGATCCCGTTGAAAAGAAACCGCTGTTTTATTGGAATTCAGGTAAATTCATTTACTCGTTAGGAAGTGTTGGCTGTACAATGGACTGTCCGTTCTGTCAAAATCATGATATAGCATTTCCTGTAAGAGATTTGTTTGAAAAGACAGCTAAAAAATCTGAGCTTTCTGTTCACGATTTAGTCAGGAATGTAAAAAAGTTGGGATTAAATTTGGTCGCATTCACATACAACGAACCGACTCTTCAAGCAGAATTTATATGTGAAGCTATTCCTGTTATTCATGAAGCCGAAATTTCTATAGCACTTGTTACAAATGGAACAACCTCAAAAGAGACCACAGCGGACTTACTTTCTTACCTTGATAAAAATGACGCAGCAAATATTGATATAAAAGTGTTTACCCCTGAGATTTACAAAAAACTTGGCGGGAATCTTGATACAGTCAAAGAAAATATAAAATCGTTCATTGCGTCTGGAATTCATGTTGAGCTCACGAATTTAGTAGTTACAGGTTTGAATGATAACGTTGATGAATTTACCGCTATGATTGACTGGATAGCTTCAATATCGAATGAGATACCGCTTCATATAACAAGATACTTCCCTGCAAGAAATTATTATGAACCGTCCACAAATATAGATGTGTTATATTCTTTTGCTTCAATCGCAAAGAAAAAATTAAGATATGTACGCATGGGGAATGTGTAAAATGAAGATAAACAGGGAACGTGCTTTAAGAGCATTCAAAAATTACACGGCAAATTACGACTTAAATAATGTCAACGTTAGCTTGAAAATCGCTCATACATACAGAGTTGCTTGTCTTGCAGAAAGAATTGCGGAGAGTGTTTTGGGGCAAAATACCACGATGCAGCCTTATGACTTCCCATGGCTTCTTGGAATTCTTCACGACATTGGACGCTTTGAGCAGGTTACGAGATTCGGAACTTTCAAGGATGCATTATCCGTTGATCATGCTGAACTCGGAGCAGATATTTTATTTCATGAAGGCTTGTTCGAAAAATTCGTCGAAGAATCCGGGGAAGATTTCCAAAGAATGAAAATTGTTGCTGAAATTGTTATACGCCTGCATAATAAATTAAGAATTCCTGATAATTTAGATTTCCCAACCAGAATTTACGCAACACTTCTACGGGATGCTGATAAAGTAGACATTTTCAGGGTATTAACAGAGCCTCCGTATAATGAGCGAAATTTGACGGGATTATCTGTTAACGATAAAGTTATGCAATGTGTTATGGAGCACAGGTGTGTTCCCAGACCATCGGGAAATTATCAATGTAATGAACTCGAAATGTTAATTTCTCAGTGTTGTATGGCTTTTGAACTGGAATATCCTGAAAGCCGAGCGATTGTAGTGGAACAGGGATATTTGAAAAAGTTACTCGAACAGGATTCTGAACAGCTAGTCATGGTTAAGGCTGAAATAATGAAAGCGTGGGGAAAATGAAAATATTAATTGCATCTGATATTCACGGAGCTGAACAACAATGTGGCAAACTCGTCAAGGCGAGTTACCAGGAGAGGGTAGAGGCTGTTCTTCTTCTTGGAGATATATTGGACGGAAATAAGAGAGTCGCTGAAATGTTAAACAGCCTTAACAGAGAGAAAAATATTCTCTGCGTTCGTGGCAACTGTGATTACCCTGAAGATCAAACAATGCTGGAATTTCCAATTATGGCTGAATACTGCGTATTGTTTGTTGAGAATAAATTAATTTTCGCGACACATGGCCATAGATCAATCCCCAATCTTTCGTCAGACAGTATACTGCTTCACGGACACACGCACGCGCCATCATGGGAACAAACCAAAATGAGCTATATCGACATATGCCCCGGCGCAGTCTCACACCCCAGACGAAACAGCCAATGTGGTTACATGCTCCTGAATAATGAAGGTTTCATCTGGAAAGATTTAGACGGACGAACTTATCACACAGAAAGTTTCACTGGCGATTTGCTGAACACAAAAAATTAATTATGGCTAGAATCCTGACAAAACGTCTTTACAGCAACTGCAAGGGAACATTGTAAATTAAAATTGCTGCTCTTCGTCCTCTTGTTTCAACATTGCTTGCTTTAGATTATTTTCTGGTATCAAAGCAAATTATCTCAATCTGGAATTAATCATCGTGTTGCACAGAGAAATGCACTGTAACGTTACGCAATAAGGAGGGATCATTAACATGTATTATCTCAACAATGCTGCTACAACTTGGCCAAAACCTGAATGTGTGGCAAACTCTATGCGGGATTTTTTGCTTCATAATGGGGCTAATTCTTCTCGCGGGACATCTTCAGAACGAGACATGAATACAATGAACTTGATACTTGATTGTCGTGTTAAGCTGGCGGAGTTTTTTGGCGGTCATGATGCTTTTAATCCGCTGCTCGTAACTTTTACTGCTAACATAACTGAAGCTTTGAATATAGTTTTGCGTGGCTTCTTGAGGCCCGGAATGAGAGTTATTACTTCTTCAATGGAACATAACGCTGTAATGCGTCCTTTACGTGCTCTTGAGAATATCGGCGTTAATGTTGACGTGCTCATGTGCGATTCTGAAGGCTTGCTTCATGTTGAGGATTTAGAGCAAAAATTTTCGAGAGTTCATTACGATTTAATGGTTATGTCTCATGCAAGCAATGTAGCCGGAACTGTTCAGCCGTTGGACAAAATAGCCAGTATATGTAATAAATATAATGTGCCGCTTGTTATTGACTCTGCACAGACTGCTGGGCTCATCGAAATTAATGCGCAAAAACTTGGCCTAGCTGCTTTGTGCTTTACTGGTCATAAAGGATTAATGGGGCCTCAAGGTACAGGCGGAATAATCTGGGAACCTGAATTTGCTTCACGAGTTGAGCCGATAATAACCGGAGGCACAGGGAGTTATTCACACATGGAATATCAGCCCGATGAATTACCAGACAAGTTTGAATCAGGTACACAGAATTTACCGGGCATTTCAGGATTAAACGCGGCACTAACTTGGCTTAGGAATATGGGACTAAATAACATTGCCAACAAAGAACGAGAGATAGGGGCGTATTTGCTTAATGAGCTTCTGAATTTTGACGAGGTTATTTTATCTGGAAAGCGCAGCATGAATAATCGCGTTAGTGTGTTCTCGTTCAACATTGATGGTTTTGATAATGGGATATTGGCTAATGAACTTTCACGCGAGGGATTCGAGACAAGACCGGGGCTTCACTGCGCACCTTCTGCCCACAAAACGCTTGGGACATTTCCGCAGGGAGCTTTGAGAGTTTCACCAGGATACTTCACGAAATTATCGGAAATCGACGAGTTCATAGCTATATTGAGAAAAATAATAAAGCGTGTAATGCATCAACATTTATAATCACAATCATTAAGAGAAGATAACGCTATACAGAGTATTCACTTGACGATAAATGTTAATTGCACATGTTGGAAGTTACTCTGTGTATCGGCTATGTTGTCGTTAGAAATCGTTTATGGCGCTATATAATGCTAAAGAACAGGGAAAAATATAGGCACGTTTTGTTCGTACACGCCGCTTGAAATTATTAACGCTGCCGGTTGATTTCGCTTGAAAAATTCATATAATCGCGCCTCTTTCCTACAGTGTTCTTTTGTTCTTGCGAAGTGCAGCCATTTGTTCCATGTCTTCGTGTTGAATTGCATTATCAAGTGCGGCCAAAATTCTGTCTTTACGGCTCAGAAAGTTTGGTCCTGTCAGATTCGCGGCTATCGTATGGTGCGTAATAAACGAACAGTCCACAGTTAGGTTCTCAACAAAGAGTTTTAACTCCTCCAACATTTCTCTCTCTGTGAGCGGATCAAATTCCCCGTGCTGAGCTTCCTCCAGCAGAGGTGTACCCGGAAACAGTGTCAGTCCTCCAGTCACAACAAGCATAGGTTTGCACTGGCTGAAAATCTTTGCGGAATTTAGCGCATGTTCACGGCTGTGCGAACGCCATGCCACTCCATTGAGAAATGTCATCCAGTAATTTATTCCGGCCTTCTCAAGCTTGCGGAACTGTTCAAGTATGTCGTCAGAGTGATAGCCCTTGTGAATGCGATCCAGCGTCCAATCATCGCCGCTCTCCAGTCCTAGTGAAATCTCACGCATTCCAAGCTCCTTCAATTTCTTTAGTTCCTCGATAGTCTTATTCTTCAGAGCAGTTACCCTTCCGGACAAATAAATGTACTCCATCTTTGGCAGGTACTTTTTTATCATCTTAAAGACAGAAGCCAGTTTGTTATAGGTCAGGACAAGTGGGTTAGCTGATAGTATCTAGATAGTTCGGACATTCGGAATGGTACCTCCTTGTACATCGTGCAGAACTTGCACTTATTATGGGTGCAGCCCTGTGTTATTTCCAACAGTGGCCATGTTGGCCAATATGGGTTTCTATATACGGTTCCTGTAAAATGCATAATAAATCATTTCTCCTTAACAGTTCATTATTGTACAGCCCCTCCTTGATCATTACCACATACAGAAATATAAATATAATTTTGAAAAATATTTTTACGTTTTTACAATTATGTAAGAATTAAGGGGTGGGGTAGAATTTTATGGCGGAGATTACGAAAAAGTGGATTGCAGAAAATATGCGTGAGATAATGAAGTACAAATCTATTGATAAAATTCGTGTAACTGAAATCTGCAAGGCGGCAGACATTGAACGTCCAACATTTTATTATCATTTCAAGGACAAATATGACCTTGTGGCGTGGATGTTCTACACGGAGGCTTATGGCACAGACATAATATCTATTGCATCTGCGGCAGCAGGAATGAACAAGATGAAGCAGAATATTTTATTCTACAAGCGAGCGTATGAAGATACTTCCCAAAATGCATTATGGCACTACATGCTGGAATACTTCGTCAGACGTTATACGAAACTTGTAAAAGAGAAGTTGGATACCGATAATCTCGACACCCAGCTTGCTTATAGTATTCGTTTTTACTGCATGGGTTCTGTCGGTATGACTCAGGAATGGGTGCTCAACGATAACATCACCTCAGCAGAAACAGTAGTACAGATGATGTTTAATTCCATGCCTGAGAACCTGCGGACAATTCTTTTCTAATTCTAAATGGCTTCTAGGCTATCTAAGAATATATTTTTGTTTTTCCCAAAAATTTACAGCGCTGTCAAGCCAGCCTTCCGCTACAGTTCCTTCTCCAAGCCCAAAACCATGCGATAACCCATCAAATATTTCAATCATCGCGTCAGTTCCGTTAGCTTTGATTCTGTTAATTCGAGTCTTCATAATTCGATAATCTGCTATGCCGTCAAGAGTCCCAACACAGTTGTAAGTCGCAGGTCCATTGCCTGTTACTTCTGATAGTCCAGTATACTGCATTATTACAGCTGAAGGGCGGGGATATTCCCTTTCACCAAAATATTCAGTGCCGTAGCTTCCAAGCCATGCCGCCGCGCTGAACCTAAGACGACATGTAATTTATTACTTCAACAGTTCGGGCTGATTTTATGTTGCTGTACCATGTGAGATGCGAATTCCCTAATGTATCTCCGCTGTAGTAACTTTTATTCAACGGGAAAATCAATCTTCCGTAATTATCGAACAAGGAATTATTAACTACATCAGAAATTTTTGTATTCTCGTCAAACGCAAAGGCATATGCTGCCCTGAAATTTAATAAGCATACAATCAGGAAAGCTACAAATTTAATTTTAATATGCATAATCGGGCATTAATAACTTCATTAATTCGTCATCATGGTGATAACTTAATGAAGGCTCATCATCGATAATCATCGTTGCTCCCTCACTGCACGTGTATGCTTTCCAGCCTGGATTGCCAGTACTTGCAAAATTAATTCATGCCTGAGAAACTTTGTATGCAAGCATTTTAGCTTTTTCGCCGCCTCCTGTCGCAGTCTCACTCAAAGCAATACGGGTGCACCGTTCTGTCCTGATTTTGCGTTCATAGTCTTTAATGCGCGAGTTCTCAGCCATGTATCAATATATAACGCGTCAACTTTTTTCTTGCCGGGATATGCCTTCATAAATGCTTGGGCAATTTCGTCTGCTTTGTCAGCGGCTTCACGTAATTTTTGATACGGAATATTCTTTAACTCTGACGGATTCGAGACTGCTAAATTTTTCAGCGTCAATTCTGCCACACGTCTTGAGGCTTTCTGTTCCGGCAGAGTTATTCCCATGAGTTCGACTGCTCCACTTTGCTCAATCGCCTAGTGAAACAATCCTTCAGCAGCAGGAGTTGCCATTAACGTTAAAATTTTTGCGCCGCCTCCTGACTGACCTAATAATGTTACTTTAGCCGGGTCTCCTCCGAATGAAGCGATATTATTCTTCACCCATTCAAGTGCCGCGACCATATCCATAATGCCTAGATTGCCGGAATACTTGTACTCTTCGCCATACGCGGACAAATCAAGAAATCCCAATACATTTAGCCTGTGATTTACAGATACGACAACTACATCGCCTTTGCGGGATAAATGTCCTCAACACTTGAAGAGCCTGCCTCAAAACCTCCGCCGTGAAGCCAAATCATTACAGGGTGTTTTTTGTCGTCAAGTCCGGGTGTCCAGATATTGAGATTCTGGCAGTTATTGCTTTGAGGATAATTTCTGGTATTCCATCGAGGCCAGTACCAGTGAGCTGCGAACATATCTTCAGCCTGTGAAATTCCCTGCGGCGAGACATTGCCATACGTTACGGCCATTTTATACCGTCCCACGATTTTATTTTTGTCGGCGGCATGAAAAGTTCAGCTTCAGCATAAGGCACTCCGTGATACGTGAATGTTCCGTTGCGGATATAGCCCTGAATTTTTCCAGCTTCAATTTCAGCTACAGCAACTCCAGTCCCGGAAATTATTTCAGCGGACGACACCCCAGCAAACGCAAGAGCAAATATAACTGCACATACAAAAATTTTTCGCCTCATAAAAATCATACAAAAACCTCCTGATTTTTTAAATGGCAATTAGATAAATCATAGAAAGTTTTTGTCCTTCTGTTCATTGTCTGAATACGCCAGCCGTTCTCAGTTTTTACAGCAGAAAACTTAATGAATCCCGTAGATATACTGCATTCATCATTAAAAGAATTAAAATAACCGGTTATGTTGCATCTTATTTCAGCTTTGCTGTCGGATAACGAAAGGAAAACAAAATCACCTGATTGATGATGAGATGATTTTATAAGCCTGAATAAAGACACGTGAAGATCCCTAATTTCTTTTAAGCCTCTGCATTCTTTAACCGGCATTACTTTTGATGGTATGTTTATATCTGCATTGTCCGTAAAAACTTTGCTGAATGAATCAGAATCAAATCTTCGTTCATCGAGACATAGCAAATATTTGCTTAAAACTTCCATTATCTCCATTTTTGCAATAGCTTCTGACACTTTTTAACCTCCTGTTAAGTTATGAGGCTAATTTTACTCTATAAGCCCGGCGTTTTTATAGTCCGTGTTTTTCAAGCCATGCTTCAATATGTCTGGCAATCTCTTTGTTATTTAACTCCTGAAACATGAAATGACTGTTGCCCGTTGTTTCCTCATCAGGAAGATATATAACCTGAGCATCTCTGCCGTCTTCGTTATAGTGTTTAGCAAAGTCTCTGCATTGCTCTAATACACTTTTCCAGAATCCGGTACTCTTTATGTCATCCGGGCCGTTCTCAATGTAATCGCCGAAATAGAATATCATTGAAATTTTTGCCGCAACAAATTTCTTATAGGTTTCACTGCCGATTTCAGGAGCAAATCCCGGTTCAATCGCTACAATTGCTGCAACGTTCTCTGTGTCTGTCTGCCAGCCTACACGTCCGCCCTGTGAATGCGTCAGGTAAACTGCTTTTTTGCTCGTCATTGAGCGAACTTCAAATAATACTACACTTAAAGCCTTGCCCATAATCACAACGTCATAATCTCCAGTGTTAGGTGTCATTTGACGCAAGAATTGATTCAACGCTTCTTCACCGGCTGGAAACTTGCTGCCCTCATAACGGTTAGTAGTTCCGCGCCCGATTTGAAATGCGTATACCATGCCTGAAATTCCGTCCCGTTTGAGCGTGTATCCTGTTCGAGTCTGCCCGTAACCGTGAAGGTAGACTATCGGAGTTTTATTTTCGCCGTCGGGGACCTGGTAGAAAACATTTGCGTGGTCGACATGAGCTGTGTTCCCTGCGCGGGTGAAATCCTGCCAGTTACTCGAGACGTTGAACTCTCCGGGCAAAGGTTCGGTTACTGTTCCGCCTGCCGAGAAAACGCCCTGTTCACGAATTACAAGGGGACACCTGCAAAAGCCGGGATACTAAGGACGAATAACAATATCTGTGAGGATTATACTGGCTGCTTTTATGTTCGCTTCCATGCGTTCAAGTTTTGAGGTGCCGGGAATGGGAACTATAAAATTTTTCTGCGCTAATAGCCACGCCAACGCTGATACGTTCTTTTGCTCCGCTAAGTTTTGAACAAAAGTTTTGAGCGCCATATTTGCCGTAAGATTTTTCTCATCAAAACGTGTATTTTTTGCATCGTTCAAATACATTCCGTCAGAAGCTCCCGTCAAGAAGCCGCGCTAACGGCCTATAGGGAACGAGACTGACTCCAAGCTCATCGAGAGTCGGCAAAATTTCCTACTCAGGCTCACGCCACATCATGTTATATTCGCTCTCGATCGCAGCTACGGGAAATACCGCATAAGCCTTTCTTAATATCATCATGCTATGCTCAAAAATTCCCCAGTTCAGAATTTTTCCTCCTCTATGAAGGTCTGCCATTGTCTGAGCTACGATTTCAATCTGGACTTTAGGATCAACGCGATGAATGTAATAAAGGTCAATATAATCTGTCTGAAGACGTTTCAAAGACCCTTCAAGCGATTTCCTGATTGTTTCGGGCCTGCTGTCCATGATCATTTTGTTGCTATCGATACTTTATCTCTGAAAGGCTTTAACGCTTCTCCGACAAGAGACTCATTTTTGCCTTCTGCATAAAGTTCTGCTGTATCGAACATTGTTACATCTAGTTCATAAGCTCTGCGGATTATTTTGATTGCCTCACGTTTCGAGTTTTCACCGTAATCTTTGCCGATAGTCATACAGCCAAGACCGATTTCAGAGACGACCAAATTTTTCCCTAACTTTCTCTTTTGCAATTAATGACCTCCTACTTTGATTTCGAGTACTCTTCAGCCGGTAAAAATCCGTGCCATGTCGTTTTTGTCTCTTCACCTGGAACTTCAACAGCTATATGCTGAAACAATGAATCTTTTACTGCTCCGTGCCAGTGCTTGACGTTTGCGGAAATATTTACGACATCGCCGGGCTTCAATTCCCTAGCTTCTTTGCCGTCTTCCTGATAATATCCTCGTCCTGAAATTGCGATTAAAATTTGTACGCCGCCTTTAGAAGCGTGGTGAATATGCCATTCGTTATAGCTTCCAGGTTCAAAAGTTACGTTAAATATTCCGAAAAAGTTATGCTGCTTATAAATGCCGGGATCAATAATAACGGCCCAAATTTTTTGCGCATACAAGAAATACCTACTGAATAATTTTGACTTGATACTAACAATCGGTTTACACTATCGGTCAAGTTGGATTATGAGGAGAATTTTTATGATTTACACGATGATGCAGGCTTGCGAAGAAACTGGAATGACTTATCAGGGATTAAAATTTTACTGCAACGAGGGATTAATTCCGAACGTCAAACGAGACAGCATTAACAGAAGAATTTTTGATGAACACGATATTGCATGGATTAAGAGTCTATCTTGTCTGAGAAAATGCGGAATGAGCATTCAGGAAATGAAAGAATACACGAAATTGTGTCTCGAAGGAGCTTCAACTATTCCGCAGAGGCAGGCTATTCTGAAGAAGAGAAAGGCACAGCTACAAGAAAATATTGCGGCATTAATATCTTCAGTTGAGTATATTGACAAAAAGCAGGAATTTTATAACGAAGTTCTTTCAGGCAAACGTGAATATTTCAGCAATTTAATTCCGTGTTCATGTCAAGAGAAGCATTAAGATAAAAAGCCCCCCAAAAGTCGGAGGCCGTTTATAATTATTTGCGCTCGCTGAAAACCTCGTCGGCAATTCTCAAAGCGTTTAACGTTCGTGGAAAGCTTATATAAGGATTCATTGTCGTGATTATTCCGATAACCTCTTCATTCGTAGCTCCTGCATCAAGCGTTCCGATTACGTGCGATTTATATTGAGCTTCAGCCGTTCCAAGTGTGCCTATTACCGCCATTGTCAGCATTTCACGCATTTTATTTATGCGGTCTCCGTATGCGCTGACCTGAAAAGCTAATCCTTTCTCGAACCTATCTGTGTCGGTTGTACTACCTTGATTTTCAAGCGGAAGTTTTATTCCTTTGTCCTCAAAAACTTCATTAGCAACATCAAGAGCTTCAAAAACTTTCGGAAATCCGATATAAGGCGCGATATGATAGAGAGCCTTCTACTGCACGCTTCAAAAATTTGTGATTCTGACTGGTTGCAAGCACTACGATCGTAATTAACTGGCGTTCGGTGTTTGTGAGCTTTATTTGCCGGGACAAATAGCCGTAAATATATTTCTTCATCACGGCAGCTAATTCGGGGTCATTCAATGCCTCTGGCATCAATTCATTCCAATGCATTCTCGCGTAATTTTCGTCGGCAAGTTTAGCTCTGTCGTAGCCTTCAATGGTAGTTGCAAAAGCCGGCAGTGCAGAAAAAACTACACACAACACAAAAATTATTATGCTCTTCATGAATTAAAGCGTTCTCCCTAAAAATTCCTTGAGCTTGTTCACTTCCTGCTCAACAAATTCCGTTTTCTAATAAGTCTGAATGTGCATTGCGCCTGGTATAAGGAATAATTCCTTGTCGTTTGTCCCTGCTGCTTTCTCGATAGCATATTCGGACATGTAAAGAGAATCCGCGACACTTCCCGCCATCATCAATAACGGAACGCTGATTAATTTGATGTTGTCCGTCGCGTCCCAAGCCATTAACTCAATCAAACTTGCCTGAGTATATTCGAATGTCGAATTAGGATGCCTGTGCGTATTGCCGTAGTATAAAAGCCCTTCGCGGTACAGATCATTTTTGATTGAAGCTATATATTCGTCCGTGAGCTGATCAAGGTCTAATGTTCCTCCTGCTGCTATGACATTATCATTTTCGATTATTGCGTTTCTCGCGTCATTAGCCTGCTTCAATCTTGCCTGTACATCTCCGGTCTGAGTGCTCATATAACCTTCACGGCGTACCCGGCCGGAATTGAACATGCTTAACGTTACAACAGCTTTAACTCTTTTCTCATATTTCGCCGCGTTCAGTGTGTAATCGCCTCCGCCGCATATTACTAACATTCCGATCTGAAGAACGGAATATCTGTATGCCGTGGTTCTCCCCCGCTCTCGCCTTGATATGCAGCATCAGCCGACACTGTTATGTAACCGAGCTCGGCAAGCCTCTGGGCAAACAGTCCTGAAACCTGCTCTTTAACTCCGCCGTTTGGGTGAGCAACTGTAACAGCAGAATATTTTTTTGACGTATCATAATCAGCAGGAGTATAAACATTCGCCGCAATTTTTATCCCGTTAAGCTCGTAAGCAATTGGGTGAACATTCACTTTACCTTTTACATTTTCCGTAATAGCTCCGCCGTAAACAAAACCGAACTGATTACCGTTATAAGGTGCTGGCTTTCTTTCCTCAAAACTTTTCACAGGCTTCATATCAGCAAATGCCGTACCTAAAAGTAAAAGCAACATAAACATTACATATATTGCAATTCTCAAGATTAACAACCTCCATATTAAAAATTTTTTTGAGTGTAGCAATATCCTCAAAGTATTGCACATAATTGTTTTCAACGCACTTTCATCACCGTTGAATACCCTAAACGCTGCCTCAGCTGCTTCCAGGCTCGCAGAGTATGCACTATGCATAGTTGGATATTTGAGCGCGAATACACCTTCTATTGCCTCAGGAAATCCTTTCAGCCCATCTATGCAGAACACAAAAACGTCTTTAACACCACGATTATTCAATTCAGCCAAACAATTGGGTAAATACTTTCAAGCGACCTATTCCGCCATTCCTCAACCTTTGCGATGTTTCCTGAATATCCCTGACAATCATACCTTTTGCGTATAGGAGTTTGTGGCTCAATTTCCCCAAAGCAACCTCGAATTTTCTTCTTGCCATAACCGTTTCAGAGTCAAGGTGGTAATCCATTTCGGCATTAAGCATTCTCTCAATGAGAGCTTTATTGAGTTGTGTAACAACATCATTCTGTCCCCATAAATCGTCCTGCGTCTTAACGCCTTCAAGCATTTTATATAACAACTCGTTGCTAATTTTATTTCGTTCCATAATTTTTGCCTTCTATTTCGCTTCTCCTTAGTACATTCTCGCGCATGGCTCTCGTGTGTAAATTTACGGGCGTAAAAATTTCCCATTATTGACACCTGAAAACTTTATATTAAAACGCTGAGTTTCTACTAATGAACTAGTCGTATAATGCTCATGATTGAGGAAACTGGTATGATAATAGAACAGAAAATTACAGCTGATATTACTAGCGATGATGTGGATATTATCTCGTTGCGTAGTTATTTCTTGGCCGGGCTTATGTCCATTGAGAAATATAGACAGAATATAATTACGACGAGTTTTAACCGCAATGGGTTTAACATATTTATTGAAAGGCAAAGAGTACATGACAGATAAAAAATTCTTATATGGTTTTGTCTTGCTTATAGTTATTATTTCATGTGAAACAGTGTTTGCCTGGGAATATATCGGACATACAGAAGCTGTTCAAAGCGTTCAAATTTGCCCTGAAATAAGCGCAAGGGTAACAAAGATTCATTTCCACGAGGGAGATTTTGTGAACAAGTCGGCAGCGCTTTTTACTCTTGATAATGCGGAACTTCAGGCCGAAGTCTCATTGAAGAAGGCTGAACTTGCCATGGCGAGCGCGAAATTTGACGGGGTTGCTAAATATTATGCCAGGCTCAAGGCAACAAAGAAGGCTATATCAGCTTCAGATTTAGATAACGCAGAAAGTGAAGAACGTCAGGCCAAGGCGGGTATTGACGCAGCAAAAGCAAGCTTGAAACTTGCAGAAATACAGCTAGGACACACGAAAATTACAGCACCATTTGCAGGACAAATCGGCAAAACTAATTTCCACGTTGGAAGCTATGTATCTCCCGAAAATGTTTTGTGTGAAATAGTTCAGACTAATCCAATACGAATTTTATTCGCGATGCCTGATAGAGATTATTTGCGTGTTAAGAATGCGTGGGAAAATTTGAAATATGAATTAATTTTAGCTGATGGCTCGTTATATTCAGGAACAATTGAGAAAGATTTTGAGGATAACGTAATGAACTCCGATACAGGAACCATAAATATATGGCTCAAAGTAAGCAACGAAAATAATATTTTGCTTCCAGGTGCGTTAGTGCGCGTGAAAGTTACACAAGGTGAATAAATCAAATGTTCGCGAAATTTTTTATTGATAGACCTAGATTTGCTGTAGTAATTTCGTTAATCTTAATAATAGCTGGCGGTATATGTGCATATTCATTATCAGTCCGACAATATCCTGAAGTGGCTCCACCTCAGGTTAATATCTGGACAGCTTATCCTGGTGCCGATGCTGAGGCTGTAAATAAAACTGTCGCAATTCCGATTGAAGAAGCTATAAATGGTGTTGATGATATGCTTTATATGACGTCAACAGCAAATAATCAAGGCATATACGATCTGACCATAACATTTGACATTGGCACTGACCCCGATATAGCTATGGTAAGAGTGCAAAACAGGCTTCAAGAAGCTATGTCATCGTTACCAAAAGAAGTTAATGATGAGGGTATCCACGTTGAATCAACGTTTTCAAATTTGCTTGCTTTTATTGCTCTGACGTCTCCTAATGCTACGAAGGACGAACTATTTTTGACGAATTACGCGAACAGCAACGTGAAGAATAATTTGTCTCGTATTCATGGTATGGGAAAAGTACAGGTGATCGGAGCGTCTTACTCAATAAGAATATGGCTTGACCCTGAAAAATTATCGTCTCTTGGTTTGAGTGCTGATGATGTTATTTCTTCCATTTAGGATCAAAATAAACAAGCTGCTTTGGGTTCACTAGGTTCGAGTCCATCGTATCATTCGAAATCTCATGAAGTGTTTTCTCTTATAGCTAAGGGCAGGCTTTCAGATGTAAGTGAATTTGAAGATATTGTTCTCAAGAACTCTGAAGGCGTAGCCGTGAAATTGAAAGATGTAGCACGCGTTGAACTTGGCGCAGATGATTACGTTATGAGCTCATACTATCAAGGTAAGCCAGCCGCAATACTTATCCTATCTGAAGGAGCAAACTCAAACGCAATAGACATTATAAATGCCACGAAATCCACGATAGAGAATATAAAACGCTCTTTGCCTGAAGACATGGACATAGTTTTATTCTATAACACAACAGATTTTGTCATAGCGTCCATAGTTGAAATTTTTGAGACACTTGCTTTAACTTTTGTATTAGTCGTATTAGTATGCTATTTATTCCTGCAAAATTGGCGCGTCACTTTGATACCGGCTGCTGCGATTCCAGTATCAGTAATGGCTTCATTTATAGGGCTTGCGTTTTTAGGTTACAGCATAAATATATTCACACTCTTTGGTCTTGTGCTTGTAATATGAACTGTTGTTGATGATGCTATTGTTGTCGTTGAAAGAGTCTTATATTTGATGGAACACGGAATTACAGATCCCAAACAAGCAACTGAACAAGCTATGAGAGATGTAGGAAGTTCCTTGATCGCAACGACGTTAATATTTCTTGCAATATTTGTGCCAGTAGCGTTTTTAGGTGGAATAACAGGCCAAATATACAAACAATTTGCCGCTACAATGTCCTTTGCTGTCGTATGTTCAACTACTGTAGCATTTACGTTAAGTCCTGCAATGTGTGCTCATTTGCTAAATAATGTCGAACCTAAGACTCGAGGGCCTTTGGCATGGTTTAATAAATTGTTGGTTCTAACTACTGAGGGTTTTGCAAGATTTTCGGTATTCATTGCTCGTAGTTCGATTGTGATATTTTTATGTTTTGTGGCTTTGTGTGCCGCTTCGTATTTCATAATGGACGCTATGCCAGTTACGTTTATCCCTGATGAAGACCAAGGCGCGATAATGGGTGGGATAAAACTCAATGAAACATCTTCGAAAGAAAATACGCATGAAGTTATTCAAAAGATTATGCCTGAAATAAATTCGCTTGAAGGTGTAAGTTCATACGCGGCCATAGAAGGTTATAGTTTTATTGACGGAGATGGCGAGTTGGGCTGTTTATGTTAAAGCTAAATGATTTTGATAAACGTGAAGAGCCAGGCTTATCTCAAGAAGAAATATTAGAAACGGTTGACGAATTGCTTACGAAATTTTCAAGTGATGCAGAGATAACAGTTTTCTCTCAACCAGCAATTGCTGAACTCTCCATAACAAACGGCCGTGATTTAGTTATCCAGTCGATAGCCGAAAATAATCCTCAAAAGCTAGCCGAACTCGTTGAAACTTTGGTGAAAGAATTTGACGAGCTAGAAGAAGTTCTATATGTATCAAGTTCATTTAATGCGTCTACACCACATATCTTCGTTGATTTTGATAGGCTAAAGGCTAATGCAATGGGTGTATCAATCGGGAGCGTGTTTAATATTTTGCAGGCTTATTTCGGAACGTATTATGTTAATAACGTTAATATTGACAATCAACAAATTCGTGTGATCGTACAAAATGATTGGCCTTTCAGAGACACGCCTCACATTGGCGTGGTTCTGCTTAATAGAAGAACGCTGGGCTTCATGTAAAAAGTATTCTTCAATTGTGAAATATTGGCCGCTAGAATTCACCGGTACTTGTTCAATCACATGTAAGACCATTGGCATCGTCATCCAGAATCATATAGCCGTGCCTACTGTCATTTTTCGAAATCGACTATGACCGAAAACATGGTCGTGCGTTGCAAAGATAACTGCGTCACGGATCGAGAGCAGGAAATATTCAGCCATGAATTGTCCTGTTAAGCACGTTAAGCATTTCGGACACAGCTTGATACTCGTCAACTATTTCTTCGAGTAAACCAGTGGACTGCCTTGTAGTTGTTTGAATAGCAGTGATTAGAGGTCTATTACTTTCATGCATAATGCGGTTGTCATCAAGGGAAGAGGAAGCGTGCACTCTTACAGGCATACAGGTACAAAGAAAATATACCAGAATACGCTCAACATATATGACACAATGCTACCAGATTCATAGAATAAATTGAGTCTGTATTATAATGCATATATCAAAATTTTTGTGGGGTGTTATATTCATGAGTAAACGTGTAATAATTCTTCTTGTAGTTATGTCATTATTGACAGCACTTTTCTGTCCGGCTTTCGCTGATGGACTCAAAATTGCGATCATCACTTCTCCCAATGACGTTCACGACGGAGGCTTCTTAGAGAACAACTACAACGGACTTCTAGCTTTCCAGAAAGAACATCCTGGTGCATTAATAACTCCTCTTCAGGAAAAAACAGGAGACCCTGCCGAATGTATTAAAGTTGCCGAAAATATCGCCGCTGATTATGACGTTGTCGTCTGCGTCGGCTTCCAGTTCTCAGGGATCGCAGAAGTGGCAGAGGACAACCCCGAGACGAAATTTATTATCGTTGATACATGGCCGGCGGACGAGGCGGGGAATACTGTTACTACTAAAAACGTTTATGCTATGACTTTTAAGGAGCAAGAAGGAGGTTTTCTCGCAGGACTTGCAGCGGCTCTCACGACAAAATCCGGAAAAGTTGCAGTCGTAAACGGAATAGCATTTCCTACAAATGTAAATTATCAATACGGCTTCATGTCAGGCGTAAATTATGCAAATAGGAATTACGGGACTAAAGTTGCGATAGTTGAGCTCCCTTCATACGCTGGAACCGATATTACAGGCAAGAATGTCGGTGGAAATTATATTGGCTCATTCACTGACCGTGCAAACGGAAAAATTGTGGGACAGGCGTTAATTCGCGAAGGTTGTGACGTAATATTCGTTGCCTCTGGAGCGGCTGGAATGGGAGTCTTCACGGCTGCCAAAGAGTCTAAGGGCGTATACATTGTTGGTTGTGATGCAGATCAGTACCATGACGGAGAGAACGGTGACTCGAATATCATACTTACAAGCGCACTCAAGATAATGGATAGAAACGATCACAGAGTCCTCAACGAGATTGATGCTGGAACGTTCAAGGGTGAAAATGTCCTTCTCGGTGCAGAATCTGACTCTGTTGGGTATGTCAAGACGCCCGGACACCATCAGCTAACGGACGATACTATTGCAAAAATCGATGCAGCTTATGTTCTCATGAAAGCCGGAAAGATCGTGCCTGCTTCATTCTCAAGTGGTACAACGCCAGACAACTTTGAGGGGATTGACGCAAAATAATGTCGGAACCTATCGTCGAATTTCGCCATATAACCAAACGTTTCCCCGGAATTGTTGCAAATGATGATGTTTCATTCTCAATCAATAAGGGAGAAATCTTTGCTGTGCTCGGCGAGAACGGTGCGGGCAAATCTACCCTCGTAAGTACTTTGTTTGGTATGTATGAGCCTGACGGTGGAGAAATCTTTGTACGGGGAAAGCTTGAACACATCACTTCTCCCCGTTATGCAGGTATTCTCGGAATTGGTATGGTTCATCAACACTTTCGGCTCGTCTCAAATTACACGGTCGCTGAAAATATAGTGCTTGGCCTTGAGCCTATTAAGAAAATTTGGGGCATTCCCTTTGTGAATATGAAGAAAGCTAATCATGACATTGCGGAATTATCTGAACGCTATGGCCTGAAGGTCAGACCGACTGACGTAATCGAGGATTTGAGCGTTGCGACCATGCAAAGAGTCGAAATCCTCAAAATGCTTTATCGAGAGGCTGAAATACTCATCTTTGATGAGCCCACAGCAGTTCTTACTCCACAAGAGATAGATTCTTTCCTGAATATCGTGAGAGGACTCAGGGACGGAGGAAAAACCATAATCCTTATCACACATAAACTGCGCGAAATTAAAGCTGTTGCAGAACGTTGCGCAATAATGAACAGGGGAAAACTTGTATCTATCATGGACGTTGCTTCGTCTTCAACTGATGATATGGCTAAAATGATGGTCGGTCATGATATTTCGTTTACGACAAAGAAGACTCCCGCAAAATTCGGTGAAGTTGTGCTTGATGTTCAAGGGCTCACTGTGAAGAATTACGCTGGATTTGAGACTGTGAAAGACGTTTCATTTCAGGTACACGCCGGTGAAGTTTTCGCAGTCGCTGGAGTCTCTGGTAATGGTCAGAATGAACTTGCTGATTCTATTGCTGGCCTCTCGAAAATATCTGAAGGTAAAGTGATTCTTTGCGGCAATGACATAACAAACACTTCTGTACGCGAACACATTAATGCTGGCATCGCATATATTCCTGAAGACAGGCACAATGTTGGTTTGGTTCTGGACTTCTCGCTTATGGATAATTTCCCATTGAGACTCTACAACACACCAAAATTCTCACGCAAAAAAATCATCAACTACAGAGAGTTTGACGTTCAGAATAGCAAGCTTGAGGAACAATACGACATACGAAGCAGCCGTGGCGGTGAAACTATAGTCCGAGAAATGTCAGGTGGTAACCAGCAAAAAGCCATAATAGCTCGAGAAATTGACATGAAAACTCCGCTAATAATTTTCATGCAACCTACAAGAGGCCTTGATGCCGGAGCCGTGATGAATGTTCGCAAATACATTATCGCCGAAAGAGACAGAGGCGCTGCAGTACTGTTAATATCTCTTGATCTTGATGAAATACTGGATTGCGCTGATACAATTGGAGTAATTTACAGTGGAAAGATGAACAAGATAGCCCCAGCGAAAGAACTTACCGCGAATGATATTGGCCTCTACATGATGGGAGTTGGAAAAACAGCATGAGAAAATTTGCGCTTTCTTGTCTTGCTATAACAATAAGCCTGTTTTTTGGAGCATTAATTCTATGGCTTATGGGAAAAAATCCTATTGAAGCATACATGAATATTCTTCAGGGAGTTGGGCTAATGGAAAAAGCAAAGTATTCAGGACGACAGAATATGTTCACGGACTTCATGAGCTTGATTGACGCTATGACGCCGATGATTTTTGCTTCACTTGCTGTAGCTCTTGCGTTGAAAGGTGGGTTCTTCAATATAGGAGTTTCTGGTCAGATGCTCTTTGCAGGTTTCTGTGCTCACATGACTGCTTTGGTAATCCCCTCAAAAATAGTTATCATAATCGTGGGTTTCATCGCAGGAGCCTTGATTGGAGCGTTAATCGGTTGGCTGAAATCTAGTTTTAACGTCAATGAAGTGGTAAGTTCCATAATGCTGAACTCGATATTGATGTACGTTATAACTTTCTATATATACTCGTTTTACGTCAACCCTGTATCACGTCAAAGCGCGTCAATTTCTGCTGCGGCAAGGCTGACACTTTCGGGCTTCAGGTGGGAGGGACTAAAAGTCGATATAGCTCTTGCATTCCCTGTGGCGATAATAATTGCATTGGTTCTTCATTGGTTCATAGAAAAGACTACGTATGGCTACGAGATTAAAGCCTCGGGCCTCTCACCTCGTGCGGCGCATTATGCTGGTATGGACGTGAAGAAAATAGCTGTAATAACAATGACAATTTCTGGAGCTTTGGCAGGACTTGCAGGCGTTGCGTATTACTGTGGGTATCTAGCGGCAATTCAACCCGGGGTAACTCCCTCAATGGGCTTTGATGCTATAGCGGTCTCGCTTCTTGGTGGAAATAATCCTCTTGGTTGTGTACTCGCTTCATTCCTAATAACAGTAATTTCGAAAGGCTCTGTCTACATGAGTTCTCGACAAAATATAGACATGGAAATTGCTAGCCTAATAACGGCATTCATACTGACATTTGCGGCATGTTCTGCGGTTTTGGACAGGAGGAAAAAATAGAATGCTTGATACGATAATTATCGACGGATTGAGTTTTTCGCTTCCTCTGTTCATAATGGCCATAGGAGGAATTTACAGCGAGAAGAGCGGAATAACGAATCTTGCGCTTGAAGGCTTTCAAGGCTTCGGAGCATTCACAGGAGCTTTTGTAACTGTGTACTTTTATCGTATATTCGGTGCAGACTCAAACATTCCATACTTTGCTGGTTTCTTGTTCGCAATCATAGGCGGAGGAGTGTTTGCGCTACTTCATGCGTTGCTCTGCGTGAAATTCAAAGCTAACCAAGTAATCAGTGGCGTTGTGATGAATATTCTAGCAATGGCATTAACGAGCTTTTTAACGAAAAGGATAAATGCATCATTTTTCGGAGATGGCGCAAACAAATTTACACTTAGTGCAAGTGCAAAACTGACAGTTCCGGGATTGAGTGAGCTTCCTGTAATCGGGGCGCTCTTTCGTGACGTATATCCGTTTGAGCTAATCATAATAGTTGTTGCGGCTGTAATGTGGCTGGTGCTATACAGGACAGTTTACGGTATGAGGCTTCGTGCGTGCGGAGATAACCCACATTCAGCTGATGCTGCTGGAATTAACGTATACGCTGTTAGAACGATTGCTGTTATGATTTCTGGTTGTCTTTCTGGTATTGCTGGTATGAGTTTCGTATACTCGGTATCGGCTCAATTCTCACCTGATATATATCTTGGTTATGGATATTTGTCTATAGCGGCACTAATTTTTGGAAACTGGTCAGTGCTTCCTGCGCTTTTCGCATGTATGCTCTTTGGCTTTGCAAGGAGTACGGGGGCGGCTGTGATTCAAGAGTTAGGGTTACCGTCAAGCTACAACGACTTAGTGAGGACTCTGCCGTATATTCTGACGTTGTTATTGCTGGTGTTCTTCGGGCGACAAAACAGGAGTCCCAGAGCATTAGGTCAGATTTATGACAAGGGACAAAGATAAAAACTCCCCTCAAATTAGAGTCTGGGGGGACTTCTTACAACGTAAAGCAGTTGAAATCTTCACAAAATAATATGGAGGCATTAAATCATAGGCATGAAACAACTTGAAAAATTAACCAGAGGGCACCTTTCCAATCAAGTTGAAGAAGAGTTGTTGAGATATGTTCAGGAACGCCCTATTATGGTCGGAGATAAAATACCTAATGAGTTTGAACTGGCAGAAAAATTCGGCACTGGACGCAGTACCATACGCGAAGCAGTTAAAAGCCTTGTTTCTAAAGGAGTACTAGAGGTTCGTCAAGGGTCTGGAACTTTCGTAATCAGTCCTAGCACTGTTGAAGAAGATCCTTTGAGACTGGCTCGTTACAACGATAAATTACAACTTGCGCTAGAACTTTTCGATGTTCGCCTAATGATCGACCCAGAGATAGCAGCTCATGCAGCCATAAACGTTACTGACGAGGACATAAGAGAAATAACACAGCTTTGTAATGAGGTTGAAGAGTTATATCGTTCAGGGAAAGATCACGTACATAAAGATATTGAATTTCACAAGAAAATAGCTCATTGCAGCAATAATCGCGTCGTTGAAGAACTTGTGCCACTGATCGTATCGGCCGTATATACTTTTGCCAACGTAACTCACAGGCTCTTGCTAGAAGAAACCATAGAAACCCACAGGGCCATAACTGAGGCAATCTCCAGACACGATCAGGCAGGTACGCGCTGATGCACTTAACATATAATCGTCAGATGATTATAAGAATGCAAGAACAAGAAAACAAGTCTCAATAAAGCATAATACTTCACGAGTATCTTACCTATCATTTAATCAAATATATAATCCCAAAATCCACTTAAATATCAGACGTCTGATGTAAAAATTATTTGGTGGCGTTGTTTTTGCAGCGTTTTTTTGCTGTGATAATTTTTTGCTCATTACACGCAATGATTTCGATTCTTGTAGGTGCTATTTCGATCGGTCTTATTGCTGGAATGCCTTTATCTGAAATCATCAGATCTGTTAATGATGGAATGGGAAACACTTTACTGGGAATTGCTTTGCTTGTAGGCCTTGGCTCTATGTTCGGGGCAATTCTTGAGGCTTCAGGAGGCGCACAAACTTTAGCTGTTTCCATGGTCAAGAAATTCGGCGATGAAAAAGCTGCTTGGGCTTTGGGCATTACCGGTCTTGTCGTATCGATTCCAGTGTTCTTTGATGCAGGATTAATAATCTTGATCCCTCTTGCGTTCTCTCTTGCAAAACGCACAAACAGAAGCGCATTGTTCTATACGATTCCTTTACTTGCCGGTCTTGCTGTAGGTCATGCTTTCATACCGCCGACTCCTAGCCCTGTTCTTGTTGCTAATATGATAGGCGTAGACTTAGGCTGGGTAATCTTAATAGGTATATTCTGCGGAAGCCTTGCTATGATAATCGCTGGACCTATATGGGGAGCTTACTGCGGCAAAAAATATTTCGTCCCTGTTCCTGATCACGTAAAGAATCAAGAAGACTTTGACGAGTCAAAATTGCCTACGTTCGGTACTATTGCTGGAATAATTTTAATCCCGTTAGTATTGATAATTCTGAAATCCGTATTCGCTGTCATTCCTGCCATGGCCTCAACAATGCCTGTATTTAATTTCCTAGGTGAACCTTTCGTAGCTCTTCTTATATCAACGATCTTTGCTATGTACATGTTGGGAGTAAAACATGGTTATTCAATATTTCTTTTGGGCTTATGTGACAATGATAGTCGATTATAGGGCAATGTTCCGCAACTTCATGAAACAGCAACTTTGCTGTGTCCGTTGAGAGCAAGAAATCTTTATCCATAAACTTTTTCATTTACCTGTTAAGGCTCCTTCCGCAATGAATTTTGTTAATTATCTCAAATACAATAAATTAAGCAATTAGTAATTTCCTTAAGTTATAGCCTGTAAGGTTATTCCAACAATTATGATACAATCATGAATAACCCAATTACATTAAGGAGGAATTTTTATGTCAATAAAAAGTTTGCGTTTATTTAAAAGGCTGATTGCTTTCGCTGCATGTATGATACTTGTAGCAGGTTTTTCTGTGGTGGCATGCGCTGAAGAAATCAAATGGGATTTTGAAGCTGATGTCGTTGTTATCGGAGCTGGTGGAGCTGGATTACCTGCGGCTCTAAAGGCTCATGAAGACGGAGCGAAAGTTCTTATCGTAGAAGCCAATTACGACTGCGGAGGACATGCTGCTATCTCTGAAGGACAAATGCATTCTGGCGGTTACACTGTGGATCAGCAAAAATGGAACGTGAAAGACGCGGCAGACCTGTACTATTACGATCACACTCGAGGTTTTTTGGACTCACGCTACAACAATAGGGAAGTAGTTCGAAGCGTAGCTAACAGCATGGCCGAGGCTTACAAATTCGTGATTGAAAAGGGAATTATAGTTCAGGATATTGAGCCCATGGTACGTTCATACTATCGTGATGGTGGCTATGATGCTGATGGAATTGCCCGTATGACCTACGTTGATGCTACAAAATGGGTAAATGACATTACTGGAAGAAAGAACAACGGTATCGGAGTAACGCGCCCATTAGAAAAGAGTCTTCGTGATGCCGGAGTACCTTTCTTGATGAATTACCACATGGATAGCATTATTCGAGAGAATCCTATGAGCGGCAAAGTTATTGGAATTCAGGCAAGCTATAGCCCAACGATTCTTCCAGGCGAGACAGAGCCATTAACAAGTTTCTTCTCAGAAGGAAATATTGATTGCAAAAAAGAGAATGTATACGTGAAAGCTAACAAAGCTGTAATAATTTGCACTGGTGGTTCAATAGGAAATCTGAATTTCCGTACAATGATCGATCCTAGACTTGGGCCAGAATTTGACGGTTTGGCCGGAATGCCTTTCTCCGATCAGGACGGCTCTGGTGAACTTGCTGCTTTGAAAATCGGCGCGGCTATGGGGTCAGTTGCTGGTTACATGGTTGACGATGGCGCGGCCATTGTTGCACCTGCTCGTGTAGGCTGTCAGTATGGTTATGGCAACGGCTTTGACGAAAACAGCAAGGTTTGGAAATTATTCAGATCACGCGGAATAGTGCCGGATTATAAGAGCATGATAGTTGTTAATATGCTTGGACAGCGTTGCGGAAATGAAGACTTGCTCACAAATTCACGTTCAATGCCACGAAGCTATGAGTTTTTCTCAACGGCGTTTTGTAGCGTATTTATTGATGCAGATGGCGACGGAAACGCAGAATGCTACGGTGGTCCTCTGTGGGCTATTTTTGATCAGGCGGCAGCTGACCGAAACGACTGGGACATGACAAAGGCTGTTGACTATGAATATGGCTATGCGTTCAAAGCTGATACAATTGAAGAGTTAGCCGCGAAAGTTATCAACAAGTACTACGAGAATATCAAAATGGATCCCAAGATTCTTGCTGACACTATTGCAAGATTTAACGCTGCTGTAGAAGCAAAAGGCGGCGACGATTGGGGACGTACTATGCTTGATTATAAGATCGAGAAAGGGCCGTTCTATTGCGTATGGGCAACTCCTAACCTTCATGACACCCTAGCAGGCCTTCGCACAAACGGAAGTATGCAGGTTCTTGACCTTGACGGTAAACCTATCCCAAGTCTTTTCGCAGCAGGAGAGAGCGCTGGCGGAATGCATGTTCACGGGTTAGGACGAGTAATTACTTCAGCTTATATCGCTGGACGTTCAGCGGCTTCAGTCAATGAGAACGGAATCGCAACAGCTGACTTAGCTTTGAAACCAGAATTTGCTGGTCCAGAAACAAACGACTTAACAAAGACCGACAAAATCTCTTACTTCAATCAGCGTGGTGGTTCATCTGCAATCATGACGAACTCAAAGAAGCAGAAAGAGCTTGACGCACTTGCCAGAGGAGAAGAAATTGAAGTCGTAGAGCTTGCTTACACGGCAGGTTCAGGCGGTGCAAATGCGGCTTACGGAGCTAACACTTACGACGGGTCATCAGACAACGGAATGGGCGGAGCTATAAGAGTTCAGGTTACTGTTATGAACGGTGAAATCATTGACATCAAAGTAACAGAACACAAAGAGACCGTAGGAATCGGAGACATCGCTCTTGAGAAACTTGTAGCAGAAGCGAAAGAGAAGAAGTCAGCTGAGGTTGATGCAGTTACAGGCGCAACAATAACCAGTAAAGCTTTTGTTGAAGCACTTAGCAAAGCATTAAGCAAGATCGAGTAATAGATTTCGTAAGATGAAAATTAGGATAGCTGCTGCAGAGAAATTCTACAGCGGCTTTTTTATTGAATCACTTCTGCGGTTCTGAAAAGCAAAATACCACGAGGAGATTTATAAATATTTCTTACACGCTTACTCTGTAACGATCCCGACGAATAAAAATATATTGGAGCTACTGGCATATCCTCCATTAAGATTCGTTCAGCCTCATGCAAAAAATTTATGCGCTTTACGTTGTCCATTTCGTGAGCAGAATTTCTCATTGCGTCATCAAAGTCAGGATTGCTATAGCCGGTACTGTTCTGCGCTGACTCCGAAATCAATGTCTCAAGTAAATTCGCTCCGTCATTAAAATCTAAAATCCAAGCATCGCGAGCTATGTAAAAATTACGTTTACGACGAGTTTCAAGAAAAACTTTCCACTCTTCGTTTAACAGTTCAACTTCTACGCCTAGATTTTTCTTCCACATTCCCTGTAGGACTTCAGCTAAAATTTTATTCTCCGGGTTTGAATTATAAGTGTACGAGACTTTAGGAAAATTTTTACCACCTGGATAACCTGCTTCGGCCAAAAGTCTTTGTGCCTCCTCGATATTCGCATGTTCAGGGAGAAGTTCACCGCCTTCTGTCCTGAAATCTTTTTCGGGAGTCGTGCCCGGTACAAGATCACAAATAAAACCTGTCGCTGGTCTTTGTCCTGACATCAAAATACGATCCGTGATTATTCGTCTGTCGATCGCAAGTGCAAATGCTTTACGGACTCTGACATCATCGAAAGGCTTTCTATTCACGTTGAAGTCGCAATACGCAACGCCAAGTGCCGGCTTTGGAATAATTTCACCGCGCTTAATCAGCAATGGAAGCATTTGTAACGGAACAGCAGACGTTAAATCGAGTTTTCCTGCCCTGAATGCAGCTAAAGAAGTGTTAGAGTTGTTGATGAAAACGAATCGTAATCTATCAACTTTCACGTTATCAGCGTCCCAGTAATTCGGATTCTTGACTAAAGTTAATTCACCGCCTTCGCCATGTTGCCAGCTTTCAAGCATAAACGCCCCGTTTGATATATACGTCTCCGGCTTAGCGGCCCAAGCGTTCTGATACTTGTTTATAATATCCATTCTCACAGGTACAAAAGTTTGAAACGCCATGTAATCAAGCATTAAAGGATTCTTATACTCAAGGTGAATTATCAAAGTTTGTTCATCTGGAACATCTATTCCGACTTCTTCCGGCTTGACCTCACCGTTATAGAACTTCTCGGCGTTCTTGATGAAAAATCCATAATTAGCATATAGTGCACCCGTTTCAGGATTAATAAGTCTCATGAAAGCGTCCTTAAAGTGTTGAGCAGTTAAATTTTTGCCGTCAGACCACCTTAAATTATCGCGCAAATGAAAAGTCCAAGTCATTTCATCGTCAGAGATTTCCCAATGTGAAGCACAGGCAGGTTCAGCTTTGTCATCACGTCCAACACGTACTAGGCCGTCAAAAGTGTTCATGATTACTATAGCTCCGTCATTGGCGTAGTTTAATGCTGGGTCAATAGTCCTTGAGTCTGCACCAATGTTATACACAATTTCTCTTGTATCTGCTGCCGCACTAAATGAAATAATCAAAACAAGAATTAACGCTGAAAATATTTTCCTCATAAAAATTTTTCTCCTCTCTAAACAAATGGACATGAGCATAAATGATTGTTGCCTCCATCCTGCAAAATTGTATCAAGCGTTTTACATTCCGGACGAACTTTTGGACAGCGTGTATGAAAATTGCAGCCTGAGGGAGGATTTAACGCGCTCGGAATTTCTCCTTCAAGGGCAACGGGATTTTTCTTGCCGGATTTATCGGGATCAGGAACAGGAATTGACGATAACAACGAGACCGTATACGGGTGCAAAGGCCGCGAATATAACTCATCAGTTTCAGCAAGCTCTACAATTTTTCCAAGGTACATTACTGCTACACGCGTGCTTATGTGTCTGACCATAGAAAGATCGTGCGCAATAAATAAATACGTCAAGCCTAATTCTTGCTGTAAGTCTTCGAGCATGTTTACTATTTGAGCCTGTATTGATACGTCAAGAGCTGAAATAGGTTCGTCACAGATTATTAACTCCGGTTCAACTGCCAAAGCTCGTGCTATACCGATTCTCTGACGCTGACCGCCGCTGAACTCATGAGGATAACGGCTCGCCTGTTCACTGCCAAGTCCAACAAGTCGCAATAATTTATTCACTCTGTCTGCGTGTTCGTCTTTCGGAAATTTGTGAATGATCATAGGTTCGCGGACAATATCTCCGACTGTCATGCGTGGATTCAACGAGGCGTAAGGATCTTGAAATATCATCTGGATTCTTTTTCTGTAAGGGAGCATTTCTTTTGCTGTCAAGTTGGTAATATCTTGTCCATCAAAGATTATTTTGCCGTCGTCAGGCTCATAGAGTTTTATAATTGTTCTCCCTGTTGTAGTTTTCCCGCAGCCAGATTCGCCTACAAGTCCGAGAGTCTCCCCCTTTGCTATCATGAAACTTACATCATCAACTGAATGAATTTTCCCGGCCGGAGTATCAAAATATTTCTTGAGATTTTTAACTTCCAGAAGCATAACTAGTTTTCACTCCTTTCAGACAGCCAGCAGGAATAAACATGACTTTCAGAAATTGCATATGCTTTAGGGTTATGATCGAGACAAATTTTCATAGCCTGCGGACATCTTTTAACGTAGGGACAGCCTTTTGGAGGGTTCAATAAATTTGGCGGTTGACCTTCAATTGAAATTAATCGTTTCTTAGGGGATTCGGGGTCAGGTACTGAACGCAACAAGCCTTTAGTATACGGGTGAGCAGTGTTGTAAAAAATTTCGCGTCTCGTTCCCTGTTCCATCATTTTACCGCCGTACATAATTAAAACTCTGTCAGCTTGGCCGGCTATTACGCCTAAATCGTGTGTGATCAAGATTATTGACATTTTGTACTCGTTCTGCAAATCCTTCATGAGCTTCAAAATTTGAGCCTGTACTGTAACATCAAGAGCCGTTGTGGGTTCGTCAGCTATCAATAAATCCGGCTTGCATATCATTGACATAGCTATCATGATTCTTTGACGCTGGCCACCGCTAAATTCGTGGGGGTATCGTTTGATTCTTTCAGCGGCAGGGACAATTCCGACTCGTTCAAGCATTTCAAGCGAGCGTGCGCGAATATCTCCATGCCATTTATGACGCTTAAGACTCTCTTCAAGTTGATAGCCGACAGTCAAAACAGGATTAAGACTAGTCATAGGATCTTGAAATATCATAGAAATACTTTTTCCGCGAATTTCATTCATGTTGAACGTGTGAATATCTTTATCGTTGAAGAATATTGAGCCGGATTTGATTTTACCGTTTGAACCCTGAAGTCCCATGATTGATAGCATAGTTGCACTTTTCCCGCTCCCTGACTCGCCTACAATACCCAAAACTTCACCGCGTTTTACGTCAAATGAGACTCCATTCACGGCTTTCACTTCTCCGGCTGAAGTGTAGAAGGACATGTGTAAATCTCTGACACTTAAAATATTTTCGCTCATAATAAATTCTCACTTCCTTAACTTAGGGTCAAGAGCGTCTCGCAATCCGTCGCCCAAAAAATTAAACGCAAGTATCGTTATTGAAATCGCAGCAGCCGGAAAAAGTAATTGATGAGGGTAAATCGCAAGTGCCCCTATAGCATCATTACAAAGCACTCCCCAGCTTGCCATAGGTGCATTAACTCCAAGACCAACAAAACTCAAAAAAGCCTCAGTGAAAATCGCGCCTGGTATCGAAAAAGTTAGCGTTACAAGTATCGGCCCCATTGCATTAGGTATAAGGTGTCGCAGTAAAATTCTTCTCGATGAAGCTCCAAGAACTTTCGCAGCCAATACAAATTCTTCGTTCTTCAATCGCATTACTTCAGCTCTGACTATTCGCGCCATAGGTGCCCAATATGAAATTCCAAGCGTGATGAAAATACTCGTCAATCCTGGTCCGACAACTACCATTAACAAAATTACATAGATCATTGCGGGTACGCTGTAAATCACGTCAACGATTCTCATCATTATGTTATCAGTATTGCCGCCGTAAAATCCGGAAATGCCGCCGTAAATCACGCCTATAGATAAGCTTATGATACTTGCAATAAATCCTACAGCAAGAGAAATTCTCGCACCGTATAAGACCCTCACGAAAATATCACGCCCGAATAAATCTGTCCCAAATAAATGTTCAAGGCTTGGAAATTCATTTGAGACCATATAATCCTGTTCATCGTATTCATATTTTGAAAGCATAGGCCCGAAAACCGCCATGAATAGCACTAACACTATCACAATAAATCCAAGAACGGCCAACGGATCTTTCTTCAATCTTGAGGAAACATCTTGCCAATAATTTTTTGAGGGAGCTGAAATTTCTGCATCTTTCCTATCGTTAGGATTAATAGGCTCAAACATTAAAGCGTTGTACATGTTAATTTCTCCTGTCATTTCAATTTTATTCGCGGATCTATAAATACAAGCAACACGTCGGCAAGTAAATTGAAGGAGACTAATATCGCACTGTAAAAAATTGTTACACCCATTATAGTTGTGTAGTCTCTGTTAGTGATGCTCGTGACAAAAAATGTTCCAAGCCCTGGCACTCCGTATATTTGTTCAACAACAAAACTTCCCGTCAAAATTCCCGCAGTCAATGGGCCAAGGTAAGTTATCAAGGGAATAATAGCGTTTTTCAAGGCATGTATATAAATCACAACACGTTCGCTCAAACCTTTTGAGTATGCTGTACGTATGTAATCCTGTCCCAAAATTTCAAGCATGCTTGACCGCACAAGCCTTGAGATAAAAGCCGCCGGGTACCCTGCTAAAGTTATCGCGGGTAAAATCGCTGTAGAGATTCCCTCCCAAAATCCAACCGTTACCCAGCCAAGCTGCCACGAGAATACATAAACAAGAGCCGCTGCTATTACAAAATTAGGCACGGTTACACCCAAAACAGATAAAATCATTGTGAGTCTGTCCTGCCATTTTCCACGTCTTAGAGCTGAAATTATTCCGGCTGGTATCCCGATTAGTAATGCGAGACTCAAAGCTATTGCCCCAACTTCAAACGAAACTGGAAAACTATTCGCTATTAACTCGTTGACGCTCATTCCCTCATAACGATACGAAGGACCTAAATCAAGGCACAAAACGTTCAGCAAATATCTTCCGTATTGAACATAAAGGGGGTCATTGAGGTGATAGCGTTGCATAATTTTCTCAAGCACGAATTGAGGAATAGCTTTTTCATCAGTGAAAGGACCGCCGGGAATTGCTCGCATCATAAAAAAAGTTATGGTGATAATTATGAATAATGTAAGGAGACTGGCTAGTACGCGTCGGAATATGTATCTGCCTGTCATAAATTCTTAACCTCCTAGAAAAACTTTTTGAAATTTTATCATTAAACCGTCGGTTAAACTTCTGTGAATCGATAAGATTATTGACAAAGAGAATTAATCATGCTATCTTTCGAGCTACCGAAATGAATTTTATAATGAAAGAGAGGACTATCTTTATGAAAAGATTTGTCGTGTTTCTTCTTGTGCTTGCAGTTTTGAGTACAGCTTGTGTTTGCTTTGCTGCTGGTAAGGACGTCAAGGACCTCAAACTAGGCTTTATCCTAGGTAGTCGTGAGCATGCGTTCTATCTCCAAATTGAAAAGGGTATCGAAGCTGCGGCTAAGGATATGGGCTTTAATGCAGTTGTGCTTGAGAGTGAACTTTCTGGCGCGCTTGCCACAGAGCGTATTGAAAGCCTTGTAGTTGATGGTATGGACGCTATCTCTTTGGCTTGCAATGAACCTGCGGCTTGTACTAATGCCATTGAAGCGGCTAATGCAGAAGGTGTTCCCATGTTCACATTTGACTGCACTTCAGATTTAACAAACGTTATCAAATGTTTTGTCGGAACTGATAACTATCAGGGCGGAGTTGTCGGCGGAGAAGCTACGATTGCACAGTTGAATGCGCTTGGCCTCAAGGAGGGTGCAACTGTCGGAATTATCGGTTATCCTGAACCACAGAGCTGCATTGACCGTGAGAACGGCTGGATGAAAGTTATGCAGGACAACAAAGACGCTTATAAGCTTAATATCGTGAACATTGGCAACTATCAGGGACAAGCTGACATTGCACAGAACTTGATGAGTGACGCATTGATTAGCTATCCAGATATGGCCGTAGTATTCACAGTTGGCGATCCTGCATGCATTGGTGCTCTTGCTGCTATTAAAGCTGCTGGTGCGACAACTAAAATGATCGGCTTTGACGCTAACCCCGAAGCTCATCATGCAATTCTTGATCCAGTTGACGGTAAAATCTGGTTTGCAGACGTTGCACAAAATCCTTACAAAATTGGATACACAATCGCTGAAGAAATGGTGAAGTACTTAACAACAGGTTCAGTTGAGAAGCCAGTAATCCTCATTGCTCCTTATCTTGTAGACGCTTCCAACGCAGTTGCCCAGTAACATGCGGCAAAGAATGAACTAGTGATTCGTTGAGTGTAATTTTGTCCCGCGCCGAATATTAGGTACGGGGCATTTTTTAAGAAGTGAAAAGGGGTGACACATGTGCAACCTTGTTTGCAGGCAGTACATATTTCAAAAGTCTTTCCAGGTGTAAAAGCACTGACAGACATATCAATCGACTTTTATCCCGGTGAAGTTCACGCTCTTATGGGTGAAAATGGTGCAGGGAAATCCACGTTGATTAAAATTCTTTCCGGCGTATATACTCCTTCAGAGGGAGAAGTACTCTTTAACGGTGAAAAGATCGAGTTCAAAGGCCCACGTGACGCTTTAGATCACGGAATATCAGTCATACATCAGGAATTAAGCATTGCAAAAGATTTAACGGTAGCTGAAAATATTTTCCTCGGTGAAGAGAAAGTCAACGGCATATTTCTTGATAACCGCAGTATGATTGAACGCACAAATGAGCTGCTTAAGTACATGAAGATGGACGAAATTATCCATGCTAATGACATTGCAAGAGACTTGACAGCCGCTCAACAACAAATGGTGGAAATTGCACGAGTCATAAATAAGAATGCAAAAGTTGTTATCATGGACGAGCCGACTTCATCATTATCTGACCATGAAATCAACGCACTATTTGAGCAAATCCGTGTACTTCGAAGCAAAAATGTAGCAGTTGTTTATATCAGCCACAGACTCAAGGAAATTTTCGAAATTTGTGATCGTGCGACAGTTTTGCGTGACGGCTGTTTCGTGCGTACTGACAAGATCAGTGAGATAAGCGAGCATGATTTAGTTGCAAGTATGGTTGGCCGAGAAATCCAAGATTATTTTATTCACACTGAACATACGCGCGGTGAAGAAATGCTTAGAGTTGAAGGGCTTACCCGTAAAGGCGAGTTCGAAAACGTATCATTCACTGCTTATCGTGGGGAGATTTTGGGGATTTCTGGTCTTGTCGGCGCTGGACGTACTGAAACAATGGAAACAATTTTTGGAGCTAGGATACCAGATAGTGGCCAAGTGTTCGTTTCTGGTCAGGCTGTTCATTTCTCTAGTCCCAAAGATGCTATTGCGAAAAAAATCGGTATGGTAACAGAAGATAGGCGCACAACAGGGCTTATGTTAAGAGCAATGGTCAAGGATAATTCTGTCCTGCCTAGCCTGATCTATCACATGAGGAAATTAGGCTTTGCTGATGATAAATGGATTGATGAGGTCAGCAATGAATACAAGGATAAACTACGAGTAAAGACACCAAGCGTTGAAACTATTATCGCAAATTTATCCGGTGGAAATCAGCAGAAAGTAGTTTTGGCTAAATGGTTGATCGCTGAATCTCAAATACTGATTCTTGATGAACCGACGCGCGGAATTGACGTTAATGCAAAATCCGAGTTTTACGCTCTCATGAATAATTTTGTGGATCAGGGCGGTACGATTATCATGGTGTCCTCAGAGTTGCCAGAGGTTTTAGGTGTCAGCGATAGAATCATAGTAATGTGTGAAGGGCATGTTACTGGAGAGCTAAGCCGTGAAGAGGCAACCGAGACAAAAATTATGCAGCTGGCCAGCACGGTCACTAAACGAGGTGAATAAAATGTCAGAGAATTTAATAAATAACAAGAACGCTACAATGAAGAACTTTCTTATGAAAAATATGGTCGTCGTGATTCTGATCGCGTTGATTATCGGTTTTGGAGTTGGGACTTCAGGTAAATTTTTCAACATGGCCAACATAGTGAACCTTACTACGCAAATGGCTATCAATGCTATGTTATCCGCGGGGCTTACGTACGTTATTATCTTGGGAGGCATTGATATTTCAGTTGGTTCAGTAGCAGCCTTGGCCGGCGTTATCAGCACAAAATTGTCGCTTATGTTTCCGCAGATGAGCAACTGGGCCTCGATTCCCGTTTTGATAATCCCGGCAATTCTTGTAGGGGTGCTTTGTGGAAGCTTTAACGGCCTTATGATTAGTCGCTTTAACGTTGTGGCCATGATCGCGACGTTGGCAATGTTGACAGCAGCTAGGGGGCTTTGCTTTATCTTTTCGGGCGGTACAGCAGTTTCTGGAGTGCCTAAGGCTTACAGTTTTATTGGTGCTGGACGCTGGCTCGTTACTGAAGGCAAACCTACAGGTTGGATACCAAATATAACGATCTTTGTTATCATCATGGTTGTTATCATGCATATATTACTTAGCAAGACTATATTTGGCCGTCATGTTTACGCTACGGGAAGTAATCGTCAAGTTGCTCACTTAGCTGGAATTAATACCAAGAACGTAATTTTCTGGGGACATGTACTTTGCAGTGTTGCGGCGGCTCTGGCTGGCGTGTTAAATGCTTCAAAACTTGCTTCGGGTCAACCTGCAGCTTGTGAGGGTTACGAAATGTATGCGATCGCAGCGACTGTTTTGGGCGGTACGAGTCTTACTGGCGGAAGCGGTTCTGTTGGTCGTGCAATGTTCGGTGTGGCCGTTATCGCTGTAATTAACAACGGAATGAACTTAATGCACGTAAATTCTTATTGGCAGAAAGTCGTTATAGGCGCGATTATTTTATTTGCTGTCATTCTGGATATGGCACAGAAGAAGACTAAGAATTAAGGGGAACGTGAATGCATTGGTTTAGTGAAGGACGAGAGTATTACGCTCGCAAATGGTTTACGGGTATGTTGCAAGCTCATCCGGGACGCTGGCGTTTATTTGATAGTCAAATAGCAAGTGCGACTCTAGTTTCTTCGCAAGATGTTGTGGATCGAGTTGCAGTGATAATAAGCAGTGGAGGCTCTGACGGGCCTTGGTCTCCTGGATTTGTTGGACCGGATTTAGCTGATGCTGTCGTCGTGGGCGCACCGTTTACAGCCCCTAATGCCTATGCAATTTATGAAGTAGCAAAAGCCCTGGACACTGGACGGGGCGTGCTTCTCCTTTACAATAATTTCATGGGGGATTATCTCAATAATGATATGGCTGAAGAACTCCTGCGGCTTGAAGGACATAGAGCGATTCAAATTCCTGTACATGATGATATGGGAATGGCGCGCGGGGAAGCTCGTGAGAACAGGGGCGGGCGTTCTGGTTCTGCTTTGATGACTCGTATTGCGGCGGCTGCCTCATATAAAGGACTTTCGCTTGATGAAATGGCTACGTTATTGAGGAAAGCTAATTCGCGCATGGCTACTCTTTGTGTGAGTGTGAACACAGGAAATAATCTCGTAACATTCGGGCGTGGTTTCTCCGATGAACCGGGATTTGAAACAGGCACAATGGGAATGCGTGAGGCGGCTGAAGAGACAATCAAGTTGCTTACCGAAGACTTGTCCCCAAAACCTGATGAACAAGTTCTCCTAATGGTAAACCCTCTGCGCTTGGCCGGCTATGATGAAGCTTACGTCATGGGAAATTATCTGTATGAATCACTTGAAGCAAAGTACCCGATATTACGAATGAACGTGGGCGCGTATATTCACATTCTCGATGGCTACGGATTCACTGTTACGTTGCTGTGTGTTGATGAAGAGTTGCGGCCATACTTGGAAGGAACTATTAATGGCGACGGCTTTATTATTTAAGGGGTAATGAAATCATGAGATTTGCAAATGCTCTGGCTTTGAAGAAGGCAATGATAGACGCTGCAGAAGCAATTATTGCGGCTGAACCAGAACTTACACGGATTGACAGCGTTATCGGTGACGGCGATCACGGAATTGGAATGAAAACCGGATTTAGCGTATTACGAGAACAATTAGCGGCGACAGTTTTCCCAACACCATATGAATTATTTCATGCTAGCGGCTTGTGCTTAGTCAAGTGCATGGGAGGCTCTTCCGGCGTGCTTTTCGGGACACTTTTCATCAGCGGGCTTGATGTCATAAAAGGTAAAGAAGCTCTTAACGGTGCTGATATAGTTGCATTCTTAACAAAGGGTATTCAAGGCGTTAAGAGTCGCGGCCGAGCAAAACCCGGAGATAAAACAATGGTTGACGCATTATTACCTGCTCAATCGGCAATGGAATTAGCCCTGAAATCAACTGACGACATTGGAGAAATACTCAAAGCTGCAGAAACAGGAGCATTAAGCGGCGTTGAGGCTACAAAGAACATGGTGTCTCGTCTTGGGCGCTCAAAGAATTTTCGTGAACAAGTTTTAGGCTGGCCGGATCCAGGAGCAATTTCGGTATCAATTCTGCTAGGCGGTCTAGCAAAGAGCTTATCACAAGGATTATAATCCTGAAACGATGAAATCATAAAGGAGGAAAGTGTATTTATGGCACTCGAAAAAGTAAGTACGATTCTCAAAATGGCTGATGCGGCGAATACGTCCGCGATTGGTTTCAATTGTAACGATTACACAATGGCTTACTCTGTCGTTGCGGTCGCAGAAGAATTAAACAAACCGGCAATAGTCATGCTCTATCCACCTGATAATTACGAGAGCAACTGCTGCGGCTTGAAAGCTTTTGCTACCACCGTACACGAACTTGCAAGTAAAGTAAAAGTTCCAATCGGTCTTCATCTTGATCACTGCAGTGATTTCGATTATATTCTTCGTGCTATTCAGGCGGGATTTACTTCAGTCATGTATGATGGCTCAATGTTACCTGTTGAGGAAAATATCAAGTTGACCAAGCGAGTTGTAGATGCGGCACATGCTCTTGGGGCTGATGTTGAGGCGGAATTAGGGCACGTTGGATTTGCGGCTAATCAAGATCAAGACGATAAGGACATGTACACCAAGCCTGAAGTTGCAGCAGCTTTTTGCGAACAAACCGGCGTTGATTCCGTTGCTGTTGCTATAGGAAGTGCTCATGGCGTCTATCTTACCACCCCAAAACTTGATCTAAGTCGTTTAGATGCAATTAATGCGGCTACAGACACACCGTTAGTTCTTCATGGCGGCAGTGGAATTCCTCATGACCAACTGGAAGAAGCTTTTCGTCGCGGTATAAACAAGTTCAACGTTGGAACAGAATATTTCAGGTTATATTATGACAGTTTCCGCGAATATGCTAAAGAGTTTGGCGACAAAGGAAATATGCAGAAAGTACCAAGCTACATACAGGAACGTATGATGGCGTATCTACGTCAGAAAATGCAGCTTAGCAAATTCTGATTCAATCTAAACAGTAAGAGCTGCCATAGTTTGATGACAGCCCTTATTAATTTCTAGTCTATACCCTAATTTTTACGACAATCTTTCTCACGCGTCCCACATTCTCAAAATAGACACAAGGATTATGAGCGTCTTCCGGCATGAACAGCACGAAACAGCCTTTAGGTATCTGGAAATATTCGCCGTCCCCAGAGTAAAAGCCAGCGTCTTTATCGGTATTGTAGGGAATTTCTTCCTTCAAGTTCTCAACAAAATTGTGCCCGTACCATTCTTCGCCGCTCAAAGTCATTTGAATGTCTATGAAGTTCTTGTGTGCCTCAAATAATTTCTCGTCCTTCTTGGCCGTCTCAACTTCGCTAACTTCATAGTAAATATCATTGCCATCAATCGAATTTTTTCCAAGCGGGAGCTTTTGCGGGTCATGATCAATAAAATACTGAATAGCACGCGTAACTCTCTCTCCAAAGCCAGAATAATACGAAGCGTTACGGAGTGTACCTAGTATCATAAATTATCAACTCCATTTGTTAAAGTTTTGGGTGGCATTATTATACGTGAATTTTGCCTCAGATACTCGAAAAACTTTTGAGCATTCCCAATCGGTGGCCGACGAATCAACTGCGTGAGATAAATTCTTCGCACAAAATCCTCATTAGGCTCCGGCAACGGCACTATCTGCACATTCATTTTTTCAAGAATATCCACCAACGGACAAATAGCATACCCAAATCCATGCGCAACCAAACTTGCAACACTCTCCTCATCAGGCGCTTTATGCACAAACACCGGCCGCAATCCATGACGATCCAACAACAAATGCAACTCATCATGAAACGACGAAATCTCCTGAAAATCTATCAACGTCTGCCCAAGAATCTCCCCCCAACTCCCCGGCACATACGCCCCAACCGGACACAACAACACCAACCGCTCCGAAAACACCAACTCCTGCACCAACTCCCCATCACTCGACCTCGAACACAACACAAAATCAAAATACCCTTCCTTCAACATCTGTATAAGCCTTGGAGTAAAATCGGTGATGAAATCAAATTTTATGTCTTTTATCTTTGAATGCGTCTGAAATTCTCTAATATTGCGCGGCAAATAATCATAAAGGACTGGTGAAATACAGCCTATACGAACTTCAACGTCCCTATCAGCCGAAAGTGAACGCATGTGAATTTGAGTCTCTTGGACTTCTGCCAAAATTTTTTTAGTATGAGCCAAAAACTGTTGTCCATCAAGCGTCAGAAATAATTTATGGCCGACCCTGTTGAATAATGTGAGGTTTAATTCTTTTTCCAGGTTTGATATCGAAATGCTTAAACTTGGTTGGGCAATATGTAGGAGATTCGCAGCTAGCCCCATGTTCTCAATCTCTGCAACGTTCTCAAAATAGATTAATTGATTCAACGTCATTATTTACACCTCGCCCTTGTTATTAATAGTCTAAGACTATCGAACACTAAAATTCATAGCTTAGGAAAATTAAGCTAACAGCACCCGGACAACTTGAACTTACCACAGAGGACGAAGTTCTGAATGTAACAGAAGACACAGTTAAGATAGAAGTCAAAGCCTGTGGAATCTGTGGCAGTGATTTAGCTTTGTACAATGGCACAAGAGATTTATCAAACGAGCATTATTTCGGGCATGAGTTCTCCGGCATTGTCATTGACCCTGGCAAAGGCGCTAACGGTCTCAAAGCTGGAATGAGAGTCGCAAGCGAACTGGTACATGGCTGCGGTCAATGTTGGTATTGTCGCAATGGCTTGGAGAATTATTGCAAAGGTCTCAACGACGTATTAATACCTGGTGGCTTCACAGAACAAACGCTGGTCACAAATACAAAATCTTACAGCTATTTGAGCCCAATACCAGATGACTTAGATTTCCCAACAGCAGCTTTGATGGAGGCGGCTAATTGTGCGTTCCGTGTTGCTATTAAAGCTGATATAAAGCAAAACAGGATTAATTGACGTTCTTGACACCTCTGAAGCTGATTGGCTGGACAAAGCTAAAGAATTAATCTCGAGCACACAAGGTTTTGATGTCATTATCGAAGCTACAGGAGCACCGGCTGTTTTGAAGGATACATTCAAGGCTGTAAGACATGGTGGACGTATTGTAGTCGGAAGCGTCTATCATGGAACAGTTGACGGTTTTGACCCATTGCCGATTATGCGCAAAGAATTAACGATAGTTGGGGCTAAAGGTTCTGCACCTGTACGAAAATCAAATGGATATTCTGCTGTTGTTGATAAAGTTGTTCGGCTTAAGGACGAGTTGCAAAAATTGATAACGGTTTATGATTACGAGGACGCGTTGACGGCTTTTGCTGATGCACGTTCGGGAAAAGCAGTGAAGGCCGTCATAAAGTTCGCTGACTAGATAAGGAGCAATGATTGAATCATGAAAAAATTATTTGACTGCATAGACTGAGTCGTCAAGTGGTTTGAGGACATTGTTTGTGCGGGGACGTTGATGGCTGTCGTGTGTATAGCTACGGCTATTAGGACTAATGGGCACACGGAGTTCAGTGTGCTTGTGAATAAGATCTTATAACTACACCATGCGCGGGAGAATGTTGAGCACGGTTTTACGAGTTCGCAGAATGTATTATTACATGTCGATACCAATCGGTTTTGGGCTAATGATTTACGAGTATATCAGGGCAATTAAGCGAAAAGTTATTGATGACCCTGTACAAGAAGAGGAGTGATTTGCAATGGCAGAGTCAATGGGCATGATAATAGCTTTGTTGGTGGTCTTCACGTTTGTATTTATTTTGGCCGGTATCCCGATTTATGTATCGTTGTTAATGACGGGCGTGTTAAGTCTTCTCGTTTTATCAATCAGCACAGGCACACCAATGGCAACGCTTGCTGTATCGCAATCAATCTTTAACGGCATAGGCAGTCTTCCATTGTTGGCGATACCTTTTTTCATGCTAGCAGGGGAGATAATGAACCGCGGCAAGATCACAGAGAAGCTCATAAAGTTTGCAATGTTGTTAATCGGTCGTTTACCTGGTGGACTTGCTCACACTGGAATAGTTTCTAGCATGTTTTTCGGAGGCATTACGGGATCTGCTCAAGCTTGTGCGTCATGTATGGGCGGAATATTAATTCCTGCAATGGTCAAAGAGGGTTATCCAGTAACAGAAGCGGTCGGAGTTATCGCCGGTGCTTCAACTTGTGGGCCGATCATTCCTCCAAGTATCATAATGGTTGTTTATGCCACAGCGGTCGGAGCGTCAGTCGGTGCAATGTTCATGGGCGGAATTATCCCTGGAATTTTATGCGGTGCTGTGTTAATGTGCGTGGTGTTGCTGCGTGACAGGGTTATGCATTTCCCAAGACAGACGGAAAAACTAGAGAAGAGTGAAGTACGAAAAATTATCATTGATGGAATTATTCCGCTTGGTATGCCATTGGTAGTTGTTGGTGGAATCATGGGCGGCATAATGACCCCGACAGAAGCCGGAGCAATTTCAGTTGTGTATAGCTTGGTCGTTAGCTTATTCGTAACAAAGACTCTGAAAGGCCGCGAGATTTTTCCAATTCTCCTTCAGGCAGTAAATAGCACAGGCCCGTTGTTATTAATAATCGCGTGTGCAAGAGTTTTCAGTTATGGCTTAACAGCTTTGAAGATGCCCGTGTTAGTCAACGATTTGATTCTTTCCCTCACAAGCAGTAAATACGCGTTCTTGTTGCTCGTGAATATTTTGCTGATAATCATGGGAATGTTCATGGACGGCGGCGCTTCAGTCATAATTATTGCCCCGATACTTGCTCCTGTAGCTGCTTCACTTGGAATAAGCCTCGTACATTTCGGAATAATAATGGCGTTCAACCTGACGATCGGAAATATTACGCCTCCCTTAGGTTATTGCATGTTCATCACAGCAAAGATTGCCGGAATACCTGTCGAAAAAGCTATCAAAGGCACGATCCCGTATATCATTGCTGAAATTCTAGTGTTGCTTGCGATAACTTACATTGAGTTTTTGGTTACGTTTGTTCCTGTAATGCTTGGCTTTACGGTTTAGGCTTTAATGAGATTTTGAATCTCTGAAAGTTAAATTTTATTATCAAGGAGATGTTGTTTATTATGAAAAAGTTTTTAGCAGTGCTCGCGGTAGTTGCGTTTGTTTTTTCGTTGGCTGGTGCTTCATTCGGTGCTATCCCCGTGAAATATTCTGTCGTGTTTCCTGCAACAGGTACACAGGCTGATGGTGCGCGCTTGCTTGGTGAGATAATTGGGAAGGTTTCAGAAGGCCGCCTCGCAATGGAGTTTTACCCTTCAGCACAACTTGGTGACAAGGCTTCAACGTTTGAGGGCTTGAGCATGGGTACAATCGAAATGACCGAATGTGCAGCGACGGATTTATCAGCGTTCAATGACATGTGGTCAGTGTTCTCACTTCCTTACTTATGGGAAAACGGTTCTCAAGCAGTCAACACAGTCATGAAAGATTCAGTGAAAAAGATTCTTGAGGCTGATGCAGAGGACAACGGCTTTGTAATTATCGCGTGGACCGACATGGGAAGCAGAAGCGTACTTAACACAAAACGTTCAGTGAAGACTCCTGACGACCTCAACGGCCTCAAATTACGCTGCATGGAAGACCCCGTATTAGCAAACTCCGTGAACGCAATGGGCGCAATCGGAACACCTTTAGCATTCAGCGAGCTTTACATAGCTTTACAGCAGGGCACAGTTGACGGACTCGATCACACACCTTCAGCAATCGTAGCCAATGGTTTACAGGAACTCTGCAAATATTTCTCACTCACAGAACATTTCACAATCCCCGATCCAGTTTTCGTTAGCAAAGTATGGTTTGACGGACTCTCAAAGCAGGATCAGGACGCATTACTTGAAGCCGGCCGCCAGTTCACAGAGAAATGGAACAAAGAGGTATGGCCAGCCGCGACCGAAGAGGGCTTGAAGATCATGAAGGATAACGGCGTTGAGATTCTCGAAGTTGATAAAACTCTCTTTAGCACAAAGACTCAATCAATCATTGACGATTTCCTGAAGAAAGCAAGCAAAGGCCAGAAAGCTTTGTACGAAGCTCTCGCAGCCGCGAAATAATCAGCAATAACGAAAATTTTTGGGTGCCGGTGTAAAGCCGGTGCCTTTTTTGAAGCAATAGGGGGACGAAATGAAATTCGGCGGTTTTGGACTCATAAAGGATTACGAGAACATCAAGCGCGCTGGTTATGATTTTGCTGAACTTGATATGCCCGAGATTAAGGAACTTTCGGAACAAGATTTTGAAGCGTTCGTGAACGTTGTTAAGCGTGAGAATTTCCCAATTTTAACCGGAGCAAGAATCTTACCCGTTGCTGAGCCTTTGTTCTTCACGGAAGGTTTTGACCCCAAATCACTTGAAGCGTATCTCAAGAAAACTTGTGAACGATCTGCAAAGCTTGGCATCAAGAAAATCATTCTCGGAAACGGTAAAGCACGATCATTCTTGCAAGAGTCAGACATACAGAAGGAACGTATATTCATTGAGCTACTAGGCATGATGTCGCAGATAGCTGCTGATAACGGACAGGAATTTATCCTTGAACCACTTGGCCCGAAGTATAGCAATTACATTAACACAATCCCCGAAGCTGTAGACGTGATTAAACGTGTTGGTGCTGCGAATTTATTCACAATGGCGGATTTAAGGCACATGCTTTGGTCAAAAGAGGACTTCAAGAATTTAGTTACCTACGTGAAATATATTCATCATGTTCACATTGATTATCCTGAAGCATACCCACAAAGACGTTACCCCGATGTCAGCGATCCATACGATTACGGAGAATTTTTCGCGGCCTTGAAAGAATCTGGCTACGACTCAACTTTGACGGTTGAAGCAGAGACTCCGGACGATTGGGGAAAAGCTCACGAGCAGTTGATGACGTTGTTGAAGAAATATTATTTTTAGAGGAGGAATTTATTAATGAGCGACAAACGAATGAAGGGACTAGTTATTGCATGTATAACCCCTATGAACCCGGACGGAAGCATTAATGAAGAGGACGTGGCTAGCTTTGCTGAATTTCTCGTGAAAGCCGGCGTTAATTGTCTATATCCAAACGGTACTAACGGTGAAAGTTTATTGCTGAAACGTGATGAACAGAAACGCATTGCCGAAATCATGGTCAAGACCAGTAATGGCCGAGTCCCCGTGTTTATTCAGTGTGGCGCAATGAGCACTGAGAAAGCACGCGAAAACGCACTTAACAGCGTGAAAGCCGGAGCTGACGGAATAGGAATTATGACTCCTGCATTTTTCCCAATGGACGATGAATCAATGTTCCGTTATTACTCGGATATTATTACGCCACTTCCCAAAGATTTTCCCGTTTATATTTACAACATTCCAGGCTGCACGACCAACGATGTAAGCCCCGTTCTCCTTAACAGATTACTGAACGCTTTCCCGAATATCAAGGGAATAAAATTCTCAAAGCCTGATTTAATGCGTGCCCAAGATTATCTTGAAAAATCAGATCGTCGTCCTGATGTGTTAATTGGCTGCGATAGTTTGTTCTTACAGTGTTTGACTATCGGAGGAGTAGGAACTGTAACAGGCCCTGGCGGAGTTTTCCACGAGAGATTTACGCGTCTTTACAGGCAGTTCAACGCTGGCGATATTCAGGGCGCAATGGAGACTCAACGCCAAATCGTGAAGACTGATAGACAGCTTGAAGGCATACCACCATTTTCGGCTTTGAAGACGTTGTTGAAGATGCGCGGTGCTATCAAGTGCGACAAATGCAGAGAACCTTTACGTTCACTTACGAAAGATGAAGTGAGCAAACTGGATAAGATCCTGAACGAGTACTACAAGGAGGAAAATTTATAATGGCTGATAGACTTCGCGTAGGAGTTATAGGAGTCGGATACGTTGCCAAGAATAATTATCTGCCCATCTTATCTCAAATTGAGGACATAGATTTTGTTGGGGTTATGGCGAAAAATTTCGAAAACGCTAAGACAGCCGCCAGAAAATTCGGAGCCGAAAAAGCCGTTGACTCGATCGAAAAGCTTGTTGACCTCGGACTTGATTGCGCATTCGTATTGACCCCTAAAGCTGCTCACACAGAGCAAATAAAATTCCTGGTTAATCATGGAGTTCACACTTTCACGGAAAAGCCATTAGCTACGACCATGAAAGACTGTGCAGACATCGTTGCCTTATCAGAGAAGACTGACAAAAAAATCATGGTAGGCTTCAATCGTCGTTACGCTCCAGTAATCACAGCCGCAAAAGAGGCTTGGAAAGGTTCAATGCCCGATGTAATCATAGCGCAGAAGAACAGGCCACAAACAGAATATCACGCGACGTTAGAGAACGCTGTACACATGATTGATTTAATGCGATATTTCTGTGGAGAGGCAAAAAGCGTTAAGGCTATTTCAAAGTTTACAGATCCAGATTACGAAACTTTCACGACTGCACAAATAGAATTTGAGAGCGGCTCATCAGGTTTGTTAGTAGCTGACAGGAGCGCAGGCCAGTGGGAGGAAAGCATCGAAATGCATGGACAGAATCAAACTGTTTTCGTGAAAATGCCGGAAGCTATGACGATCGTAGACAACGAGAAACGCCACACTATGGAAATGACTCCGCTTGCAATGGGTTGGGCAAAATCGGAGGACAAACTAGGTTTCACTTTCGCGGTACAACATTTCTTTGATTGCATTCGTAACAACAAAACGCCACTGACGACTCCTCAAGACGCTTACAAGACTCATGAGCTTCTCAACAAAGTTTTGAAGAGCGCAGGACTCCCGGCAATGGATTAAGGAGGCAAGGAAAATAATGTTTAGAATTTCAGGACACACAATGGGAACTCCGGAATACACCGTACTTGAGGCGATAGAGCTTTTCTCAAAAATTGGTGCTGATGGAGCAGAAATAGTTATACAGGACAATTATAAATCCGGCTTGCCTTGTGATTGTGATAGAGATACACTGCAGGCGGTGAGGGATTGTGCGATCAAGAATAATATCAAGATAGTATGCTTGACTCCTTATAATTCAAAGTTTAATTCGCTTGATGAACCAACAAGATTATCAGAAGTTAAGGCCATTGAGAAAGTTATAGATTACTGCGAATTTTTGGGCGCTGACAGAATCAGAATCTACGGCGGAAATCTTTCCACGGGCGAGAACTATTTACTCAAGGAGAAATGGGCCAAGCTCGTCGAGTCAATGAAGTATCTTGGTGAGAAAGCTAAGGCTAAAGGCGTTACACTCGTCGTAGAGAATCATTTCAACACAATGACTCTCACTGCACAACAAAGCCGGGATTTAATCACTGACGTAAATTCTGAAGGTGTTAAGATTCTTTATGACCAGGCTAACTTGACTTTCACGGGTGGAGAAGATTACAAGAAGGCCATAGAGTTACAAGCGGGCTTAATTGGTCATATGCACGTGAAGGATTTAGTATTCCATGAGGGCAACACAGCTTTTGTAGCGTCAGACGTATCGCACCCGAAAGAATCAGAACGTAACGTTTACACGCGAATTGTGGGAGAAGGAATTGTACCTTGGCCCGAGATTCTGAAAATGGTAAAAGCGAATGGCTACGAAGATTGGCTTTCACTTGAGTACGAAAGACGTTGGCACCCTGATGACATTCCTGACGCGTCAATAGGCATGAAGAAATCCATAGAGTATTTGCGGGGGATAATCTGATGCAAGCTAAAGATTTACGAGTTGCATTTATCGGTGTGAGTCATTGGCATGTACCGTTATATTTCCCTGGCTTAGCAGAAGGTCAGGTTAAAGCGGTCAGTGATCCCGACGAGAATATCGCGAGAAAATTTGCTGCTCAACTTGACTGTAAATGCTATACGGATTGGCAGAAGTTACTTGATGAAGTGAAACCTGACTTTGTGTTTGCCTTTGCTCCCCATAATCAAATGAAGGCTATGGCGTTGAATCTCATTACCCGTAAAATTCCGTTCTCGATCGAGAAGCCTATGGGGTTGAATGCCAGTGAAGTTGCTGAAGTTGTGAAAGCTGCTGACGAGGCGAAAGCGTTTGGTGCGATTCCTTTTGTCTGGAGATATAGCGACACAGTTAAAAAGCTCAAAGAGTCGATCCTGAAAACACAGATTCTTCACATGAATTATAGATTCATCGCGGGGCCTCCTTCACGTTATCTTGAATCCTCAAAATGGATGTTATCTTCTGCGACTGCTGGCGGCGGCTGCATGACAAACCTTGGCGTTCATTTTATAGATATGGCATTATACTTGACCGACTCAAAGTCCGCGAAAGTCCTTTCATCAGTCTATCAATATGACAAAGAATATGACATTGAGATTTACGCGTCATCACTCCTAAAAATGGATAACGGGGCCTCACTCGCACTTGAAACCGGTTACGCCTACCCAATGGATCAAGAAAACAAGCGCGAGAATCACTGGTGCATAGTTACCGAGGACGGCTATTACACGCTCACTAACAACAATCTTGAAGCACGTGAATTTGGCAAAGACGCTGTAAATATTTCATTAAGCACTGATAGTGACGTTTATTACCCTATATTTGCTGCTACAACGCTTGATGATTTTGTGAACGGTCGCAGGCCAAGAGCCTCCCTTCATGAAATGCTTGTTGTGAGGGAAATTCTTGACAATATGAACAAATCTGCGCGTTAATAATTCGCAAACACGTAACCCAATTGTAGCGAATACAGTTGGGTTATATTTTGGGTAATTTTCACATGAGTGCTATAATTACGAACGAATTCATCGGTACCAATTAATTCACGAAAGGGGAAATTTATAGAACATGTCAACAATTGGCTATTACGATCCCGAAAATTTCAAAAAAGTCTATCACGCACAACCACGTACAACAATCGAAACATTATTTTACGGTAATAACGTTCATCACGTTTTAGACCTCAAAGAGGCTTACACACTCGCAAAAAATTCACCTGGCACAATTGAATTAACAGGTATGCCCGTTTACAAGCCAACAGAGCAGGAACTCCCACAGAACGCTAACGTGTTACTCTTCAACGATGGCGCAATCTTTGGACGTACCGCAGCAGCTCGTAGAATCGTCGGTTATCCTGATGTAGACGTCGCAAAATACTGCAAGATTATCCGTGAAGCAGTCTTCAATATGCGTTACAAGAAACTTTATCAGGCTGACGCTTATGTCGGACTCGATGAAGATTTCATGACCGCCGCACACATTATCATTCCTGAGGGCTACGAGAACAATTTATACAACTGGATGATTAACTTCCAGTATGCAAACGAAGCTTACAAGCCACGATATGAGAAGTCACGCAGAATTTCTGATCATGATGGCGATATATTCTTTGTCGCTGATCCTGACTGGTCACACCCTGATTTCCCGCTTGGACTTGCTTTCTTCTCACCTGAAGAGAACTGCGCTATCGTTCTTGGCCTTCGTTATTTCGGAGAACTCAAGAAGGGTACATTAACGCTTGCTTGGGGAATCGCTGCACGCAACGGTTACGCCTCATGCCACGGCGGATTAAAGCGTTACACACTCAAAGACGGAAGCAACAAGAAATATGTTATGGCTGCATTCGGTCTTTCAGGCTCCGGAAAATCAACAATCACTCACGCAAAACATGACGGCAAATATGATGTCATGGTGTTACATGATGATGCTTTCGTCGTAAACGTTAAGGACAAGTACGCAATAGCTCTTGAGCCTACATATTTCGACAAAGTTGCAGATTACCCAATCGGTTGCCCGGATAACAAATTCTTGCTCACGTTACAGAACTGCGGCTGCGTTAAGGACAAGGACGGAAAATTAATCGCTGTAACTGAAGACGTAAGAAACGGCAATGGACGCGCAATCAAGTCACGTTTATGGTCACCGAATAGAGTTGACAGAATCGACGAGCCACTGAACGCGATTTTCTGGTTAATGAGAGACCCAACACTCCCGCCAGTCTTGAAACTTGAAGGCCCATCACTTGGATCAGTATTAGGTGCAACACTCGCAACAAAGAGAACAAGCGCAGAGAACTTGGCCCCCGGCGTTGACCCTGACGCACTTGTATGTGAGCCTTATGCTAACCCGTTCAGAACTTACCCACTTGGAATGGATTACGAGAGATTCAAGCAGCTTATTGCTGACGGCGTAGACTGCTACATTCTCAACACCGGCAACTTCATGGGCAAACCAGTAGGCAAGGAAAATACTCTCATGATCCTTGAAAGAATCGTTGAGGGGAAAGCAAAGTGGGAACCTTTTGGAAATCTGACTGGTATCAAGATCATGAAGATCGACGGCTTTGACGCTGATTTAAGCAACGTTGAGTACAAGACACAGTTGAAGAAGCGTTTCCAGGATAGATTGAATTTCATCAAGTCCAGAGACACTGAACGCGGCGGAATCGATAAGCTTCCTGCAGATGCTCACGAGGCTGTAGAGAAATTAATCGCTGAAATCGGCTAGTAACTAGTAAAGAATTGAGGGCGGCTTTTCATTTTGAAAGGTCGTCCATTTTTATACCTTGTTCACTCCTCGTATAATATAGCGAAATTTTTGCAGGAGGATTGAGAAACTATTGATTGAACTTGAACACGTTGTGAAAAATTTTCACGCCGACAAGAATAAGAAAGACGCTATTCACGCGGTTAATGATGTCTCACTCACGATCAACGACGGAGATATTTACGGTATCATAGGCTTTTCCGGGGCTGGTAAGTCGACTCTAGTACGCTGCATAAACTTGCTTGAACGTCCTGACTCTGGAAACGTGAGAATTGACGGAGTGGAGATGACAAAATTGAAGCCTCGCGAACTCTACAAAGCCCGCACCAAGATCGGAATGATATTCCAGCAGTTTAACCTGATGCCTTCACGTACAGTTTTGCAGAATGTTGCTTACCCGTTAAAGGGCATGACCAAGGACGAAATGAAAGCGCGGGTTCGTGAGTTGTTGGCTTTGGTTGAGATTAGCGACAAGGAGAACGCTTACCCTTCAGAATTATCAGGTGGACAGAAGCAAAGAGTAGCCATAGCACGCGCATTAGCCAACGCCCCGACGATTTTATTATGCGACGAAGCCACGAGTGCCCTTGACCCACAAACAACCGGATCAATCTTGCAATTACTCAAAGACCTAAACAAGAAACTTGGCCTCACTATTGTAGTAATCACTCACGAAATGGAAGTAGTGAAGAATATTTGCCGTAAAGCCGCAGTTATGGACGCTGGAAAAATCATTGAGACCGGCGACGTTTTTACGATCTTCTCGACCCCGCAGCACCCTGTTACACGTAACTTCGTCCGCACAACTTCAAACCTTTCCAAAATTGAGACTCTAATCCGTGACGACTCGCCTATGGTAAAGCTTAAACCTGGTGAAGTTATGGCACGTCTTGTGTATATTCATGCTGATGTATCAGAACCGTTAATCTCTTACGCGTCAAGAGCTTTTGACATTGAGATAAATATAATCCTTGCCGATGTTGAGATAGTTGCTGGGGTAATGGTCGGAGGGACTGTCGTAATCTTCAACGGCTCACACGAACGAATCAACAAAGCTATGGAATACTACAGGAGCAAAAATATCAGAGTAGAGGTGATTCAAGATGCCAGAGCTTAAAGTTTTGCTTCCCAACTTAATGAAGAGGCTACCAGAATTTTGGAAGGCTTGCGGCGATACGTTGTTAATGGAGGCTTGGTCAGGTGCGATAATTTTTGTGTTCGGCCTACTCTTCGGGATAATCTTAACTGTAACCAAACCCGGCGGCATTATGGAAAATCGTCCCGTGTATCAAGTTTTGGACAAGATAATAAATTTATTTCGCTCAATTCCGTTTATTATTCTGCTCACTGCGTTGATGCCTTTGTCGCGTTGGATCATGGGCACAGCAATTTACGTGCGCGGCGTAATAGTTCCGTTGGTGTTCGGTGCGACTCCTTTCTTTTCGCGTCAGGTTGAGAGCGCATTAGCTCAGACTGATAAGGGACTTGTTGAGGCGGCTTTGTCAATGGGATCGAGTCCATTTGAAGTAATATTCCGTGTGTATTTGCGTGAGAGCTTGGCCCCGATAATTCGAGCGATAACAATCACGATAATTAGCTTATTAGGCTTAACGGCAATGGCAGGAGCTGTAGGAGCAGGAGGGCTCGGAGATTTCGCGATACGTTATGGCCATGACCGCAACATGATAGATATAACTTGGGTCGTTGTGATTGTGCTTGTGCTTGGAGTCAGCGTTGTGCAATGGCTTGGGGAAACTTTGGCGCGAAAGAATACTCATTAGAGTATAATACTCACATTTTTATTAGCGAAAGGAAGTAAAAGTTTATGACAAGGAAATTATTTGTCGCGTTCGTTCTAGTATTAGCGTTAGTCGCTGGTGCATTTGCTGATCAGACAGTAAGACTCGGAGTTACCGGAAGCGTTTATGATGAAATGTGGCAGCCCGTGAAGGAAATGTTGGCCAAGCAGGGAATCAATCTCGAAGTGATTCAGTTCACTGACTACGTTACACCTAACAGAGCGTTAGCTGATGGAGATATTGACCTTAACGGTTTCCAGCATCAAATTTATTTTGCCGATGAACTTCAGAGCCGAGGCTACAAACTCACTAACATAGCCAATACTTTTGTCGTACCCCTGAATCTTTACTCAATCAAGATCAAATCACTTGACGAGATCAAAGACGGTGACGTTATCGCAATTCCCAATGACCCCACAAACGGCGGAAGAGCTATAAAAGTTCTCGCAACCTCCGGGCTTATCACGTTGAGAGAGGGCGCGGGCTTCAACCCTGCAAAAGAGGACATAGCCACCTATAACAAGAAGATCACGATCCAGGAACTTGCAGCTAACACAATTCCTTCAGCGTTACCGGACATTGCAGCAGGTGTTATTAATGATACATACGCTCTTGATTATGGCTTGAAGGCTAGCGACGCAGTATTTGCAGATCAGGCACGTGAACACGAGTACTGGAATTTAATCGCAGCCAGAACTTCAGATCTTGCTGACCCTGCAAAAGTTGAGCTTTACGGAAAAATCGTTGACGCTTACCACAGCGAAGAGATGAAGGCACATTTAGCAGAATTATACGGCGGCTTCTTCAGACCAGTAGGTTGGGACGAGGATTTATTGGCACCGTTCAAGAAATAAGTTAATCAACCAAGTTACATAATTGAAACCTCCTCTGCGTAAGGGGAGGCTTTTTGTTGCAAACTAGTATAAACATTTCAGCCAGTGTAGATATTTTGAATCCGAAGCCTTAATAACAATCACAGCAAAAATCAACGATGAAAGCGATACAACCCCGCAATAAACTAAATTGTATTCTTGAAACTGGCTAAACGCTATGATGAATAAATTATGTGAAACATAAATCAACGTGCTTAACTTTCGAATGAACAGGGAGTACATTTTGGGAATTTGAATATTTACGTTGAGACAGATCAGAAATAAACAGTATGTTGCGGGTAAAACTGACAGCCATAATATTGTTGACGACGTATTGAATTTAACTACAAGAATAAAACTTTCAATCGCTAATAGAACCATGGAAAGAACAAATCCAGCTATATGTACGTATATCCTCCTGTTTTTTCCCTTATCACTGCTCTTTGCAGCCAACATACCTAGTGACATATAGGGAAAAGCGTAATACAATCCGTTCCTAGTCGCACCCCCCCCCAACTATTTGAGAATAATTTCGTACATATAGGAGCATAAGTTGATTTCATACACCCTATCACAAGAAAAATTATCGATATAGCGAAAACTGTACGTGCAGAAAAAATCTTGAGCAAAAAATTTATTATCAGGAAACCAACTATAGAGCCGCATAAATACCACAAAGCATGATCGTTGCCAATCCAGAAGAATTTATACGCTAGTTCGCTGAAAGACATTTTTGAAAATTTTCCTGAATATAAATCAAATGGCAGGTAAATTATTGTCCATGCGAAATACAACAGGCTAATTCGCTTGAGATAGTGCCAAACACACTTTTCATGAAGCCAGTAAAAATATCCGCTTGCCACAAAGAAAAATGGAACACATAATCTCGTAACAAGCCCGAAGCTTTTATCCAGCCAGAAATTAAACCCAAATGGTTCTGTGTGAATACTAACGACAAGAAAAGCCATTGCTAGTTTCATTATGTCGATAGAGCCATCTATCCCATTGTCATCAAATATCAACATATACATGCCTCTTTTCCATTATTAGGATATAAAAAAGCCCCCTTCATTACGGAGGGGACTAAGTATTATCGTCGGGTAAGCAGGAATTTCACTCCCAACCTTACAGGAATTACCAGCACAGCTAGCACAAAGCAATTCAGCCACGAGTCAAGACTCAATGCTCGAACGCTCAACACATCGCCGCCGAACTCAATAAACACGTATTGCAGAATGAATATGAACAGCATAACGAACACGCAATTTTTTGATGAAGCCATTGAAAATCCGTTGAACGTTATTGACATCATAAACACCGCGAACAAAGCCGTCCTCAAGTAAATAATATCGTTGGTCATGAAAAGCTTTCTCACTGGCGGCACAAACAACACGGCCAAGCATATAAACGTGATATACGCTGCTCCAACAAGAATATCTTTGAACATTGTAGGTGTGATTATATTTTCGTCGCGTGGGATTGGCTTCTCGTTCATGTAAATCTCTCGTGGAGGCTCTGAACCAAAAGCTATAGCCGCTAACGTATCCATGGCAAGATTTATCAGCAATAACTGAATGACAGTCAAGACTACGTTTTGTCCGAATAACGGCCCTAGGAAACATATAAGCACTGCCGCAACATTTACAGTCAACTGGAAGACCAAGAACTTGCGAATACTCTTGAACATCGTACGACCGTATAAAATTGCCTTAGCTATGGATTTGAAATTGTCGTCAAGAATCGTAATATCGCCTGCTTCTTTCGCTACTTCTGTGCCTGATCCCATTGCGAACCCTACATCAGCTTTCTTGAGTGCTGGAGAATCATTCACGCCGTCGCCGGTCATGCCTACAACCATATTTAACTCTTGAGCAATTCTTACAAGCCTGCTCTTATCTGAAGGCAACGCACGAGAAATTACACGCAAATTCGGCAAAATTGCTTTAAGTTCATCGTCGGACTTCTCGGCCATTTCGGAACTTGTCATAGCTACTTCTTCGGGACGAGTTATTAAGCCAGCTTCACGCGCAATAGCCACTGCGGTCTCTTTCCTGTCTCCTGTAACCATTACAACCTGAATCCCCGCGTTACGTACACGTTTTATAGCTTCAACAGCTTCTTTGCGGACGTTATCGCGAATGCTCAACACACATACGAGCTCCATAGAGTCAGCTAACTTTTTCGCAACTGCTAATAATCTCATTGCCCTATCTGCTTGAGCGTTAATATACTTGTTGAGTTTATCAACGTTAGCTATATTCGTGCATTGAGGAATAATTTTTTCAGGCGCGCCCTTGACGTAAATTGACCCGTCGTTAAATTCAACTCTGGACATTTTGTTGTCGGAGTTAAAGGCCGTAAACTCTTTCACGTCACGTTTAGCTGCTTCGATCTTCTTCAGGTTATCGCTATTACTCATGAACAACACCATTAAAGCCCGATCAGTGCTGTTACCTCCGATAACTTGGCCGTCACCAACAGACGCGCTATTATTCACACCAGCACCTTTCAGAATGTCATCAAGACTTTGTGAGTCAAGAGCGTCAAGTGATTCGTAAACTTTTGAATCTGGTAAAGCGATTTCCGAAATTGTGAGCTTGCCTTCGGTTATTGTCCCTGTCTTGTCGCTGAAGAGTAAGTTAAGGCTTCCTGCTGTCTCGAGTCCGTTAATCTTTCGTACTAAAACATTATCGCCGGCCATCTGCATTGATTGGAAGGACATTAACATTGAAGTCAACATCGGTAGACCTTCTGGCACTGCACACACTACGATCGTAACTGCTACCGTGATAGCGTCAACGAATAATCTAATCCACGCGTAGAAATCTCCGGGCATATTTCCGCTCATCAACGTACGTAACAGAATCCCAAGTGTAATCGCTATAGCGCCTGTGTAACCGAAAACAGAAATTTGTTGTGCTAGCTTGCCGAGTTTTATTTGCAGAGGAGTTTTGCGTTGAGCTTCCTGAACTTCGAGAGCTAATTCGCCGAACAAAGTTTTATCGCCGACCACGGAAATTTTCGCGTAACCTTCTCCAGAACATACGACTGTCCCGCGGTAAACGTAATATTTATTCAACAAGTCCTTGATGTCGTACTCTTCATTAGCAGCGTTGGGGATTTTCTCGGCCTCTTCGGTTTCGCCATTGAGTGCAGATTGATCAACTTTTATTTCACCGTCAATAATTACTCCGTCAGCGGGGATTTTGTCGCCAGCCTGTAAATAAATAACGTCGTCCTTAACGACTTCGCTAACGTGAATCTCATGAATACTTCCATCACGAATCACCTTTGTTGTTTCTGAAGCTTCCTGTTGAGATTTCAAGAGTGAGGCTTTCTGCTCTTGCTTGTATTCAGTGATTGATGAGACGCTGCCAGCGATTACTATTGCAACAAAAATTCCAAACGGTTCAAACCATTCTGCACGGCCAAGGATAAACAAGACAACTTGAATCACGAGAGCAACCAACAAAATTATTATCATTGGGTCAGAAAGATTGCCCAAAAATTTCTTGAGCAAAGTTTCTCGTGGAAGTTCCGTTAAAGCGTTTTTGCCATATTTTTCTCGATTAGCCTTGACCTCTGATTCTGTGAGGCCCTTAATATCATTCATGCAACATCATTCCTTTTCTTGTAAAATTTCCAGCATTTTATCATCATAGGCGTAGTCAATCACTCTGAAGCCTAAATTATCTTCCGCAGAAATATCGGCGCTGTGACTGATTAACGTTTTCGCGATCTCATGACTGTATGGGTTAGTATAGTTTTCCGCAATGTACATTAACGGGGTTTGCTTGCTTGCGTTTCTATAGTTTACGTCAGCTCCGGCCTTGATTAGATTGGCGATAATGTCCGGGGAACATTGCACATAACCATCAAGAGCGAGTCCATATCGTCAGGTTCGTAAGAGTTTACGTCATAGAAATCGAATAAGGCTTCATCGTCGGAGTCCTTCACGAAAGTATCAGCCCCCCTCACGGATCAGCAAAGCCATGTTATAGAAAGTCTCGTCCTCTTTCTCAATCGCGGCAATAGCAGCACACATTACAGCCGTCGTTGTTGCGTGCATTTACGTCAGCTCCGAGCCTGATTAGAACTCCTATCAGCGTTGTATCCACATTATTCCCGCCATCAGACAACAAAATCAGCGGTGTATTTCCATCTTTGTCACGTGCATTAACGTTCGCCGCCTTTTTTCAGCAGGGACTCAAGAGTCACTGTGTTTAGTTTCTCTGCATTCTCATTAATCGCGTTGAATAAATCATCATCAGCATTTCCAAACGAGATTCCCGCATTAAGTATCACCGCCAGCACTAACACAAAAAGTTTAGCCTTTTGGGGCATGTTCAATAATTTCACGCATTTCTTCATCGTCTTCATTTACGTAATAAAGTACGCCGTTGCCTTCGTTGTCTGTTTCATCAATATAGGCACCGTATTCGATTAACAGTCTTGCGATTTCGTGTGCATTATCATTCCAGTAATTCCCGGCTATGCACATTATTGCGGATTGCCCTAGCTTGTTTTGTGCGTTAACATTGACACCATCTTCAAGAATCATTCTCACAATTTCCGTTTTTGTATTAGTTTTTCCCATGCAAGCATACATTAAGACAGTGTTTCCGGCGTAGTCAGAAATATCAACATCAGCTCCAGCTTCTAACAATGCCTTAATTACTTCGGTCTTAGCGTTGTTCATGAAAGCGTGCATTAACGGAGTGAGTCCATTTTCGTCTTCATAGTGAACATTAGCCCCACGCTTTAAGAGCGATTGAACTCTCTTGGCCGTCAACTTCTCTGGGGTCTGTTGTAAAGCTTTCATCAAGTCAAACGTGGCATCAGCGTAAGCAGCACCAGTCATTAACATAACTAAAACCAGCGCAATAAACTTTTTCATGATTACACCTCCACAAAAATAGCAGGAGAACTTTTGCTTATTCCCCTGCCATTAATGCTAACATTTTGCGAAATTAATTTCTTAGCCTTGATGATGAGCAAGCATTACTGCACCGGCGATTGAGAGTAATTTAGCTCTGGGCGAATCTGCACGGCTTGTGAGTACTACTGGAGCGGAAGCTCCGATAATTAAACCAGCTGTCTCACTTCCACGGGCAAAGAAGCTGATTGATTTCGCAAGCGCGTTACCAACTTCGATCTGCGGGACAAATAAGACATCAGCATGACCAGCAACTTGAGACTTAATATGCTTGATTCTTGCGGCTTCCTCGTCAATGGCGTTATCAAGTGCAAGAGGTCCATCAACGATACAATTCTTAATCTGGCCACGTGCATTCATTTGTACGAGTGCTGTAGCGTCAAGAGTGCAAGGCATATCGGGGTTGACCATTTCGACAGCGGCCAAGCAGGCAACTTTAGGACACTCAACACCAAGTGAACGGGCAAAGTTTACTGTGTTCTGAACTATATCGGCTTTCATCTTGAGATCGGGATACATGTTGAAAGCTCCGTCGGCAATGAAGATTACACGGTCATAGCCTGGGATTGAATGGAAATAGCAGTGTGAAATTGCTCTCTTACCAACTCTCAAGCCCACTTCTTTGTTAAGCATACCGCGGAGGAAATGATCTGTATGAAGTTGTCCCTTCATGTAAATATCAGCACGCTTTGACGATACTTCAGTTACAGCGACGACTCCACAGGCTGCTTCGTTAAGTTCTGGGATAATGTGATAATTTGCTTCACTTGCTCCAGCTTCAGCGATACAGGCTTTAATCTTTTCGGGATTTCCAACGAGTGTAGCGTCAATTAATCCAACTTTGCGGGCCTCTTCGATTGCTGAGATTAACCCAGTGTCTTCGGCCATGGCTACGGAAATGCGTTTGCGTCCCTTTTCGGTACAAAGCTTGGTTGCTTCTTCGATTAACTGCGACAATGAACGAATTTGTTCCATGATGATTAATATACCTCCTAGTGAAATATTGCTTTATGAAAAACTTCAAAGCCTCATAGCGAAAGCTTTGATTATTCAAGCCACTGCTCTATATTCTTCATGTAAAGCTCGTATAATTTGCGAGTAACAGGCCCGGTTTTGCCATTTCCTATTACTGTGCTGCCGATCTTCACGATTGGAACGACCATTTTTATACTCCCTGTAACGAATGCCTCCGTGGCGTTGGGGCTGACTAATTCTGTCCATAACGGGCAACGCTCTTCAACTGTATAGCCTTCTTTTCTTGCAAGTTCAAGAATTGCTGTACGTGTTGTGCCTTTGAGAACTCTAGATAATGGCGCGGTAACGATTGTATTATTCTTGAGCACGAGGAAGAAATTAGCATGACCGGCTTCTGTAACTTCACCATCTGGACAATAAAGTACGTCATAGGCTTCTTCAGGGATTCCGAATGTCGTCTGATAGTTTGTGCTCTTAACGCTTGGTTCGAGTCTTCCGTTGTGGATAGGCTCTAAGATTTTACCCTTCTCAAATTCTTCTGGAGTTGTAAATTCTGCGTCCTCGAATAACACAAAGAATCTTGGCTCAGGGAAAGTTCCTGTAGTTTTGTCGAAAGTGTCGCCGCCTGTTAAGAACGTTCTGATTCTGACATCTCGGCCGACTTTTGCTATGCCTTCACGAACCACTTTTTTCATTAACTCAACATCAGGAAGATTGACCATGTTTAAGCTTTTCGCACTGTTCATGAATCTTTCCATGTGGGGAGTAAGCATTAAGGGCTTTAGATTGATTGATGCAAGGGCCTCAAATACTCCGACGCCACGCTGAATGATTAAATCTGAAACGGGTAATTTTGCTTCTTCAGGTTCTACAAATTTTCCGTCAAAATAAGACAAGAATATCATTAAATTTTTCTCCTTCCATAAATTATTCCTTAGGGAGCTCACGAGGTCTGACAAACGGATCTACTTCACGATCTTGGCCGAATGACGCTTCAGCCTCTGGGAATGCCGTCAATGATAACGATAAACCAATTTTATCATCACCATCGACCCTCCTATCATTCTTATAGTATAGTTCCCACAACATACAGTCAGTAATCCATTGAATACTATAAATTATTTCGTCGACAAATGACTCGTATAAATCATAGCTACCCCTGAACACTAAGAATATTTCTTTGCCAGCAGGGACACGAATTTTTTGATGTAAGCGTTTACGATTCTTGTATTGATCCCAGTGCATAGGACTTTCTCCCCAGTAATATTGCCTCTCAAAAGCTGTCCCTAATTCAAACGCTCCTATTGTATAACGTAATCCCGTAAAACTCCTAAACATTTCATGGTCATCATTATCTTTATCGTAAAACCATACCGTGGCTTGATTGTTTGAAAATAATTCGATATTGTTCTTTTCACGCAACGTTTTCTCGTAATAAGTTCTTAAGCCTAATCCATAACGTAAAATTGCATCGCTGTCAGGTTCTTGATAAATCGTCTCACGAAATCTTCCAAAAGCCGCATAAACTAGCGTCCATGAATTTAGCGAACTTTTATAGTATGGAGACGTAATAATCAATTCCGGCGCACGTTCTAACCTTCCCTTGAAATCTGTTTTGCTGTCTTTCTGATCGTCTATGTATTCGTTCTTTGACCAGTTTAACTGCGTTTCCCAGCCGCTTTTGAAACTGTAAATCAATGACACATACGGTCTCCAAACTTTATCGTCCCATTCCTCGTCCCATGAATAGTCAGCACCTGCAATTAGCGATAAATTTTTGCCTACCTGCTGACGAATTTTGAACATAGTTTCAATGCCAGACTCACTGAAGCCAGCTAAACCTATAGACGCTGAACCAGTATCCCAGCCAAAGGAACCAGTTACGCCTCCTCCCGAGCCTTTACTGCTGCTCTTTTGAAAATATGGAATGAACGAATAATCTATAGCTTTGCGTTCCAACTGAACAACGTAATCAAGAGGAGATGTGAATAGGTAAGTCTCGCCTAAGTATACGCGTGGTTTACGAGCAGTTAATTTTTTACCTGGAATAAACGAAATACTCTTTGACTCAAGCCTATAATGAGGGTGTTCAAGTGCACAAGTTGTAAGTGTTACGCTCTTTAGTTCCATTAAATAATCACTTTCCGAACCTTTTACCAAGCCTCGTTCCATTGCAATGTCCCAAGGTATAACGTTGAGTTCTGCACCAGAAACATAAAGCACACCGCCATCTTCTCCAACTGCTGCTTGAGTCAATGCGCCTCGCAACATTCCTTCCTGGCTATTGAGATCATAATTCAAAGTGTCGCCCTTAACAGCTCTTTGACCATTCGTAAGTATGATCTGACTTCCTGGTAAGGGCATTGCTTGAATTTGCTGCGTGTCAGCGTCATATTCGATACGTTCTGCCATTATAGTAGTGTCATTGTACGTTAAGATTGCGTTGCCTTCTGCATAGGCTTGGCCCGTTTCATCGTTGAAAGACACTCTATCAGCATTCAACGTAACTCTGTCAGCCGGAGTTGGTTGTCGCTCGATCTCTTGATATTCGTTAATATAGTACTCGTCAAATTCTGCGGCTTCAGCAAAAACCTGCGAATAAAACAAATTTATGATACATAGACAAATTAATAATCTTCTATTCGCCTTACCCATTGGATTACGCCTCCCTGCTCTAATAATATCACGCCGGAGTTATCCATGCTTGCCTTAGGGGTGCGTAACAAGAATTCGTCATCATAGATTACAAAGCCTTCAGGGAATATAAATGTGTTGTTCTCTTGTTGCCAATTTAGCCTTGAGCTTTCAAGATTCCATGTTCTTTTTTCAGTTTGCATAGTTCCCAGAAGGCCAGTAACGCTGCCAATTTGTTGATCCAATGAGTAAACGCCAATATGTCCGAAGAAATACCATTCGCCTTTATCGCCGCTAAACTCTCTAAGAACGTCAAGCGATCTCATATTTATGGTATTGCCTTCACGATCAAGGTATGGGATTTTCACGTGCCATATGTCGCCAGAAATTTCGCGATTAAGCTGAATGTTTTCCATCATCATTCCTGGCATCTTCGACACACTTTGACGTAACAAATCGACGTTGAGATTCATATCACTCATAGCATACTGAACAAGAATTATTACTCCTATGAACAATAAGCACGTTATGACTCTAGCTTTTGAGATTTTAAGCTTCATAGTGTTTTAGAGTTAATGTTATTCGAGTGAAAATGCCTCACCAATGTATGCATACCACGCGAATTATTTACAACTTCAACCGGAATAGGCTGTGTATGTTCAGGAAGCTCGCTTTGGATTTCTCTTATTCTCTCTATTAACAAGTTCACGATTAATTTATCTTCCTCCTTGGGCGATAAAACTTTCTCTTCTTTAACGTTCTTATCATATGAATGTGATAAAGCCAGGGATAACTTCGCGCACGCCGGGCCTATAAGCTCATATAAAACGCTTGAGGCAAGTATAACAGTTCGTAACGCGCTTCCTGTATCTCCACCGAGAGTCCTAGCTCCTAATTCTGCAAGTCCTATGGCAACGCCAGCTTGAGGAATTAACGCTAATCCTAAATAATTTCGCACGAGTTTATCTTTGTGAGTCACGAAACAGCCAACGAATGCCCCAACGTACTTACCGGCTATTCTCACAAGAAAATATACTATACCCAACATTAACAATGATGTTCCGCCTTGATTGTTGCCGCTTGTTAAAGCTCCCAAATCGAAGCATACTCCCGACCTAACGAAGAACAATAGCAATATGGGAGGGCTAAAATAATTTAACTGCTTGAATAATTTATCGTCATCAGTAATATTGATGTACACTGTTGCCATAAACATACAACCTAACAACGGGGATACGCCAAGCATTTCACATATACCGCAGAATCCAAACAGAACTGCCACGGAAATTATTAACCTATTGTCGGTAGATCTATTAGGAGGCAGCAAAATCTTCAGCAGCACTCCCAGCAATGAGCCTATTACAACACACGCAAGATTTATAAGCACAGGGGAAATCACTTGCTTGAGCTCGAAGCCAGACGTTCCGGAAGCACTTGAAGCCAACGCGATAGATATAGCTATGCTGTAAGCAATCAATCCCACAACGTCATCGAGTGCTACAACTTGAAGCAATGTGTTTACAAAATCACCATGAGCTCCAGTTTGTCGTATAGTCATCATTGTTGACGCCGGAGCAGTTGCAGAAGCAAGAGCAGCCAAGACCGTAGAGAACGCCAAATCCATTCGCAATACGTAATAAGCCGCAATAAACACGAACACCGATGCAACACACGCTTCTAGAACCGTTATGACCAAAACTTTAGAGCCATTGCCACGAAGAGCACTTAACCTGAAAAATTGCCCCGTGCTGAACGCTATGAAGGCCAAGGCAATGTTAGGAAGAAAGGCAGTATTGTCAGCAACGAAATCAGGCACGAGATTCAGACAGTATGGCCCTAGTAATATCCCGGTTATAATATAAGCTGTAACGTTCGGAAGTTTTAGGAGACGCGTTATCCTTGTTAGACCAAAACCGAACAAGAGCATCAATGCTACTGTTAAAATCCCTCCACTGGCCGATGAACCAGCATGAAGAAGTTCAACTAACTGAGCAAACAATTTTCATTCTCTCCTTTCAACTTGTTTGCACACATAACAAAAAATTCAACCCCGCCGTCTCGCAACGTTGGGGGATAAATTTCTATTAACGTATTGGAGAAGTATTCTAACACTTTTTCACGCGTTTACATTCAGCGTATTACGTAGCGAAAATTTCATATTGACACCAAAAAATTTCAGGTTATAATGTTTGACGTAACGAACAAATACGAAATGAACAATCAATCACGAAGACCTTAAACCTGCAAGAGGACTTTTGGATATAACGAATAAAGATGAATTGATGACCCTCGTTCTTGTTCGATCGTTTTTAGTTTTACCCCCCCTCATTAAAGGTCGGCTTCTTATTCAGGAGTCAGACCTTGAATTTTATCTAAAACATCAGAATTTCACGGCTTCACGCACTGATTTCCCCGAAAACCCGCGATTTAGTAAACGTGTACGCAATTTAATGTCGCTTAAGCCGGTTTTTCGCCAGCTCTCCACAAGTTCACAAGCTCTTGAAATTTCGTCCTGTGATTCATTCAATGCTGTGTCAATGTCTTCACGTTCAACACCCTTGGCGGCAAGTTCATAAGATATTTTGGCGTTTCCCCATGAAAGATGCCCCTCAATGAACAATTTCGCATAACTCAAATCATCAATAAGGCCCATACCTTCGGCTTCAGTCATCAATAAATTAACATAACGCTGGTCAGAAAGTTTTGAGCGCAATAAAAAATCTTCAGCCTGTTTTCTGGTGCATGGTCGACGCAACGCAAAGCTGAAGAATTTTTCCCGAACGTCTTTGTAGGTTACACTAGTTGCTTTCGTGTTCGTCATTCACATTTTTGTCGTCAACGTTATCTGAGGCCATTTCCTCGTCAATATCCTGCTGTGCCCTATCAAGAACATTTCCTAGATCCATCAAAAGAGACACAGAATTTTTGAGGAACTGCTGCTTCTGAAGATGTAAGAATCGTATTTGCTTCTCATAGTCAGCGATTTGCTTCTCTGCGTCAGATATAAGCCTTTGAGCTTCAGCGCGTGCTTTTATCAAAATTTCGTCGGCCTTATCTTGAGCTTCTCGTCTCTGGCTTTCAAGTTCATGTTCTATATTTGCTCGTGATTGTTCGGCTTGAACTTTTCTATTCTGTGAGGCTTGAATGATTTCGTTGGCTCTATTTTCGGCTTTGGCAACAATTTCGTCGGCTCTTCTGTCAGCTTCGTCAACACGTTCCTGAACTTTTCCATCAGCTTCTGCTATGTGTTTCTCGGCCTCAACTTGAGCATCAGCAATAATTTTTTCAGCGTTAACTTTAGCTTGCTCCTCCATGTCCTGCGCAGCTTTGCGAGCCTGAATCAAAGCGTCCTTAATTGCGTCGGTCATGCCCTCCTGTTTCTTAACGAATGCTTCAAGCTCTTGGACTCGAGCTTCTTTTTCGTCGAGTTGTATGGTATAAGCCTCAAGATCGTCTGCCACTTGATTTAAGAAATCTTCAACTTCAGGCACAGAATATCCGCCGAATTTTACTTTCTTGAAAACTTTTACTTCAACGTCTTTAGCTGTGAGTAAATCGCTCATTCCTGGTCGCTCCCTTCTGGCCATATTTCACACATATTAGTACGAGGCGTCAATAAATACTGTGAAGGCTCAATAAATTTCATTTCACCACTGCGGGCAAAAGCTACTCCACCCATGAACGTGATAAAGTCTTTGCCTTCTTCCTCAAATTGTCGTTGGTTTACGTTATGAAGATCGATAAGAATCATAGCGCCTTCGTTGAAAGCATCGCACAGTCTTTTTCTGTCATTGTTAAGTACAGGACCGTTGTAGTTGTAGATTATTATCTTCCCAGACATTCCGCCAGAACCTGAACGCGATGAATCCGATCTACGACTTGTAGTTTTGCGCCTGTCTTCAGTGTAATCTTCCTTGTCTTCGTAATCGTCATCTTCATTCTCAAAGCCAAACATACGCATTATGTTCAAAGAATATCCCTCCCGTTAAATCTATTACATTCGCTTGTTGATAAATATATCACGAATTTTCATTTTTATTGCTGAAAAATTTTTGAGGTTTACATGAATAAAAGTTCACTGATTAATTTCAAGCTGAAAATAGATTTACAGATTCAAGAATTTGTGTATAATATCACGCGTTAAACTAGAAATAAATTTTGACGGAGGAGAGTCACAATCATGAAGAAACTTTTTGTAGCAGCAGTGTTAATGTCATTCATGGCAAGCGCATGTTTTGCAGACGGATTGAATATTTCCAAGCCTAGTGAGTTTGTGAATTACAAGATCGGTACACAAAGAGGAACCATAGCCGAGGGAATAGCCAAAGATATGTTGGGCGACAAAGCTAAGGAACAACTTACGACTTACGAAAAAGCCACAGACGTCATTCAGGCTCTTAAGGTTGGAAAAATTCAGGGCGCGATCATGGACGAAGCACCAGCAATTCAATTTTACAAGAACGATCCTGAAGTGTTGAAGATTTTGCCAGAGCCTCTCACAACTGAACAATATGCAATCGGATTCAAGCAGGGAAACCAAGAACTATTAGAGCAAGTTAATAAAGCTCTCGCTGAGATCAAAGCCGATGGATCACTCGAGAAAATCATGTTGAAGTATAAAGAAGATCCCACAGCCGCAAAACCTGAAGACATTGACCTTCACAAAGGAGCTAAGGGCGGGAAATTATATCTTGGAACAGAGTCAGGCTTCCCTCCTTACGACATTAAAGTTGGGGACGGGTACACTGGAATAGATATTGAAATGTGCGCACTTATCGCCGGGAAACTTGGTAAGGAACTCGAAATTATCGCTTATCCGTTCGACTCGTTGTTTATGGCTGTGAACAGTGGTAAGGTTGATATGATTTGTGCAGGTATTACAGTGAACGAGGAGAGGAAATTGTTCACTGACTTCTCTGATCCATATGAAGACGCCAAGCAAGTTGCAGTAGTTTTAGTTAAAGATTACAAAGCTGACTAATAATTCACTCATTCACAATTTTTATTACAAACAACAAAACCCCGACGTAACAGCCGGGGCTTTATTTATCTGAAGGAGGTGCGGTTTACTCTGCAAGCTTCTTTAATGCTTCGACTCTAGCTTTCTGTGCCTCAACCTGTGCTTCAAGATAGGCAAGCTGATCTTCTTCGGTCTTGACTGATTGTGTGAAACGCTCCGAGAATTTATCGGATAATGATTTCAAGTTAGCAAAATCTGCTTTGAGATCTGCAACATCTGGAAGTCCTCCCTGTTCAAGCTTCGTGATTCTCTGCTCAAGAGCTGTCATTCCTGCTTTGACTTCATCAAGTCTGGGAGTGAATTTACTCTGGAGAATCGTCCACATAATATTAAGTGCAAGGATCACACATACAATTCCGATAATTATCGCTTTCTTCTTGTCTACAGCTTTCTGTTCGCTCATTGTGATTCAACCTCCGTTCCTCACGCAATAAACAAAAGAGGCCCCAATATTTCCGAGCCTCCGTGATTTTCATGATTAATTCGATTACTTAACTTCGACGTCTGCGCCAGCTTCAGTAAGTTTCTTCTTAAGTTCTTCAGCCTCTTCCTTGGAAACGCCCTCTTTGATATTCTTCGGGGGGTTGTCAACAAGTTCTTTCGCTTCTTTGAGGCCAAGTGATGTGATCTCGCGTACTACTTTGATAACTGCGATCTTGTTTGCGCCAGGGCCTTTGTAGACGACGTCGAACTCTGTTTTCTCCTCAGCAGGAGCAGCAGCCGCACCAGCACCAGGCATAGCAGCCATCATAACGGGAGCAGCTGAAGCTGATACGCCGAATTTTTCCTCAAGAGCCTTTACAAGTTCTGCAAGCTCAAGTACTGACATTTCTTCAATAGCCTTAATTAATTCTTCATGTGCCATAATAAATTTTTCCTCCATAATGTTATAAATAATATTTCAATCGCAACAATAAAGTTATGCTGCCGATTCTTCCTTCTTGTCCTTGATCTGTGCGAGGACAGTAACAAAATTGCGCATTGTTCCGGCCAAAACGTTGACGAGTCCAGAAATAGGAGCTGCGATAGTCCTGACAACCTGACCACGTAAAACGTCCTTTGACGGGAGATCCGCGAGTGCCATAAGCTGATTGAGATCAAGCTGCTGACTCTCAAGCAATCCACCTTTGAGAATAAAAGCTTTCTGCGATTTATCGTTGGCATATTCCTTGAGGACTTTAGCGACTGCAACAGGGTCATCATAGCATAACGCGTAAATATTCGGGCCTGCCATCATTTTTTCAGGCAAAGCTGCTAATCCGGCTTCCTTCATTGCTATTGCGAACAAAGTATTCTTTGCAACTTTTAACTCTCCACCGGCTTCTCTGACCTTTGCTCTTAACATCGTGCTTTGAGCCACTGTCATTCCGCGATATTCCCCTACGAAAACGGCTTTACTCTTGCTAAGTTTTGCTTTCAGACCGTCAACGAGATCGTATTTTACTTTTGCTGGCATTTATTCATTCACCTCCTTCAATGCTCTTCACAAAAAAGCTCCCCCGAATTATATCAGGAGAGCATCATTGACACACTTAAATATTACTTCTCTCCTGGGCAGGATATTGAGCGTTAAGCACCTGCTGTCTTAGGATTTTATAGACTTCAACGAAAAATTTTTACAGTGCTAATTCTTTCTGTGCAACTGCCGGATCAACTGCGATACCAGGTCCCATCGTCGGAGCTATTGCTATACTCTTAACGTACGTACCTTTTACTGACGCTGGACGAGCTTTATAAATCGCCTGTAACAAAGCTTTCACGTTGTCATAAAGTTGATCTACAGTGAACTCTTTACGGCCTGCAGCGTTGTGAGTGATGCCTGCTTTATCTGCTCTGAACTCAACACGACCGGCCTTAATTTCTTTGACAGCGTTTGCAAGCTCAAATGTAACTGTACCAGTTTTAGCGCTAGGCATTAAGCCACGAGGGCCAAGAACTTTTCCTAAACGTCCAACGGATTTCATCATGTCAGGAGTTGCGATTACGGCATCAAAATCCATAAAACCTCCCTGAATCTGCTGAACCATATCGTCTCCGCCAACTATATCCGCGCCAGCGTCTTGAGCTTCCTTAATTTTCTCGCCTTGTGTGATTACGAGAACTTTCTTAGTTACACCCGTACCATGAGGAAGTGAGACTGTGCTTCTAACTTGTTGGTCAGCGTGTCTTGGGTCAATTCCTAAACGGACGTGAACTTCAATGCTCTCGTTAAACTTTGCAGTTGCTACACTCTTAAAAAGCTCCACAGCCTCACGAAGTCCGTATAATTTCCCGGCTTCAATCTTCTCTGCAGCTTCTCTATATCGTTTACTTCTCTTCATTATCCTACCTCCTGTGGTTGATTACGAGTTGATGAACTCTCCCACTTGTCCCTGTTAGTCTACGACTTCGAGTCCCATTGAACGTGCTGTGCCTTCGATCATTCGCATAGCGGCTTCAACGTCATTGGCGTTAAGGTCTTTCATCTTCATTTCTGCGATCTCACGAACTTTGGCGCGCGCAATTTTTCCGACTTTGGTCTTGTTGGGAACGCCTGAACCTGATTCAATGCCTACAGCTTTCTTGAGCAACACTGCGGCTGGCGGAGTCTTAAGTTCGAACGTGAAACTTCTGTCGGCATAAACAGTAATAACTGCTGGGATAATTAATCCTGCCTGATCTGAAGTCTTAGCATTGAACTGCTTGCAGAACTCCATAATGTTTACGCCATGTTGACCAAGTGCGGGGCCTACAGGGGGCGCGGGTGTCGCTTTACCGGCTGGCAGTTGTAATTTTATCTGCCCTACAACTTTCTTAGCCATGATAAAAATTTTTCCTTTCTGTCTGTGTTATCTATGAGTGCAAAATATTTTTGCCTAAATTTTCTCTAGTGCTTTGTAGTCCGTCTCCAGTACTGCACCACCAAGAACTTCACTCTTGAATTTAACGCGGCCCTTCTTCATGTTGACTTCAACAACTGGACCAGTAAATCCCTTCATTTCGCCCTCAGCTATTACTCGTACAGTATCTCCGGGCTTCAGGTCTAATTCTACTTTGAGGTTTTCTTCGTCCTTCTTCATGCCGTTCATGATCCTGTCAACTTCATCTTGCGACAAAGGGATAGGATGTGTACCGGCACCAATAAAGCCTGTTACTCCGGGTGTGTGCCTTACAGCGTACCATGATTGTTCATCAAGAATCATTTCAACCATGACATAACTAGGATATAACTTGCGCGTTACTTCTTTGCTCTTTCCGTCTTTGATTACTACACGAGTCTCTGTAGGAACTAGGACATTAAAAATTTTATCCTGCATGTTCATGGCCGCAATGCGCTGACGTAAATCAGCTTCTACCCTTTTCTCATAACTTGCATACGTCTGAACAACGTACCATTGACGATCGCCCGGCATCTTGTCTTATCCCTAACCCAATAATGCGCGGAACAGCCACGCAAGAACGAAATCAATAAGCCCAAGATACAACGATACACAAAGCGTGAAAACTATTACAACTAATGTCCAATACCATATCTGTCTTCTTGTTGGCCAAGTAACTTTCTTAAGCTCGGCTTTTGCTTCTCTGATGAAATTCTTGAGTGAAGACAGTTTTGAAGGTTTCTCGATTGCTTTTGCCATTGTTAATCTATCCTCATAAAAATGGCAGGCCCGGTAGGACTCGAACCTACAGCCCCCGGTTTTGGAGACCAGTGCTCTGCCAATTGAGCCACGGACCTGCGTGAATGTTACGTGTTAAATTCTACAACAGGTTTGATACTTTCGCAACCTTCAGCACTACTTTGACTCTTTATGCAGTACAGAGGCGTTGCACCACTTGCAAAATTTCTTGAGCTCAAGTTTCTTTTGCTGCTTCTTCTTGTTGACCGTTGTTACGTAATTTCTTCGCTTGCATTGTGTACAAGTCAATCCGACTATATCTGCCATTGTAAAAATTTTCCTTTCCGTTTTGAATCTTAAACACCGCGCTATTTTAGCACAGCATAGAATTTTTGACGCTGATATAATTTCGCCGAGGTGATTAATAATGACAAATGCGACATTAACAAAACCAGCATACGAAGAAGAATTATTCACAGAGGATGAAGAGTATAAGCCTGTGCCCATATTCGACAAGTACGGCAACCCGACCCCGGAAACATTGCAGGCATTCTACGAGGTAGAACACGGACTTACTGAAACAGTAACGCTTGAAGAATTTATGGCAGAACTTGATGAGATACTTGGTAAAGACTAGCGCATTCAAGCGTGACTTGAGACGTGAAGCTCGAGGAAAGTATCGTAACATTATGGATAATGAATTGCGAGAGGTTCTCATAACGCTTGCTAATGATGAGCCTCTTGCTCGTTCTTATCATGACCACCCGCTTTTAGGCAATTGGCTTGGAAGTCGTGAATGTCATTTAGCGTTCGATTTTGTGCTTGTGTATACGCTTGAAGGCGACGACAAACTTATACTTGAGAGACTCGGTTCACATACTGAAACATTGGGGTTGTGATATATTTTAGCGCGAAAAATTTGTAGAAGGTGTGTGAAAGTTGACAAGTAAGAAAGTTTTGAACTACTTCATGATCGAGAACGCTCCCGGGGGAAATCAAGATTGGCTTCCTGAATGGGATATGAACATGGGAGGCTGTGCAGCTGTTACAGCGTGTGATGTGTGCATATTTTTGGCAAGGTATGAGAAATTTAGTAAGCTCTTCCCATTTAACTTAAACCCACAAAATTTAACGCGTATGGATTTCGTAAGATTCGCGGCCGTAATGAAACCGTATTTGACTCCACGTTATCACGGTATTGACTTTCTGGAAACTTACATTTGCGGCTTTTATGACTATTGCAAGAAAGTTGATAATGACTCGTTAATTCTCGAAGGCTTATCAGGAAAAGTTGACTATGAAATTTTTGCGCAGACTATTAAGAATCAGATCGACCGAAATTTTCCAGTGCCATATTTATTACTCAATCACCACGATATTAAGCTTGACGATTTCGAATGGCATTGGTTCAACTTGGCCGGCTATGAGGAGCTTGACAATGATATGAACGTCTTGACCGTAACTTATGGTGAATATCAATGGTTCAGCTTAAGGAATCTTCACGAGACACGAAACGAACGCAAGGGCGGAATAATAAGAATTTTTGACAAAGGAGAATAAATTCATGATTACAGATAAAATTACTATTTCCAACAATGGCACAGGTATTGACGAAGCATTAAACCTCACAGAAGAATTTGCAGCAAAATTGAATCTCGAACGTAAACAAAGCTTCCATTTGAGATTGTTGGCCGAGGAAATGTTCAGCATGATCAAGACAATAACCGGAGACTTCAGCGCAAAATTCTGGATACGAGAGGAAAATCGTAACTGCGAATTGCACATGGAAGCTGAATCTGAACTTGACTATCAAAAACGCAGGGAGCTGCTTTCAGTCTCAACGCGCGGGGAAAATATTGCTCATCGTGGAATAATGGACAAAATCCGCGAAATTATAGAGGCCGGACTTCACAGTTTTGGAGAAAGCTATGACCTTCAAGCCGAGTACGGAACTGGAATGTTTCATTACGGAACATTTGACGCTGGAATGTCTGAAGCTATTTACGCTTGGTCGCTACAGAAATATAAATCCGACGTTGAAGCCAATCAATCAGACGCGCTTGAAGAATGGGACGAACTCGAGAAATCAATTATTGCTAACATTGCTGATGAAGTCAAAGTAGGAATACATAAGGGCAGCATAGAATTAATCGTGCAGAAAAAGTTTAATTAAAGCGACTGTGCTATTATTTGAAAACAAGAATTTTATTGAAGGGGTAGTATTTATTCATCATGAACGAGAGAAATAATTTCCGTCGTCCACGCGATAATGAACAGCGAAATTTTAGAATAGATCCCGACGAGATTTTATACAATGTAACACAGGAACGACGACCAAGAACTCACAAGAAGGCATTAAATCATAATCAGGAAAGACACGAACAAAAACCCCAACGACCTAGACGCAAGAAAAGATTCTCAATCCTGAAGATCATATTCATGACTATATTACTCGTTATCATGTTGGCTACTGGTGCAGTTAGTGCCGGCGTTGCATGGTACGTCGTGAAACTCTCTGAAGACCTGCCCAGCATGGTTGAACTTGCTAACCCTCGAAACAGTTTACCGTCAATTATTTACGATAGAAATGGTGAAGTTGTTGCGCGATTATTCATAGAGAACAGGACCCCCAAGGAGCTTCACGAAATTTCGCCAGAGCTTGTAAGAGCTGTATTAGCGGCTGAAGACTCGGCATTTTATCAGCACGGAGGCATAAGAATTGGTTCTATCATGAGAGCTTTGTGGACAGACGTTGTTGAAGGTGGCAAAGTTCAGGGAGCTAGTACGATAACACAGCAGCTTGCTAGAAACTTATTCTTGTCCCACGAGAAGAGCGTGACTCGTAAAGCTAAAGAGATAATAATTGCTATGAGGCTCGAAAAATTATTCCCGAAAGACAAAATCCTGGAGCTTTATCTCAACACCATAAACTTTGGACACGGAGCTTGGGGAGCAGAGACTGCTGCACGTACATATTTTGATAAGTCCGCAAAAGATTTAGACTTGGCCCAGTCAGCTATACTCGCAGGCTTAATCGCTAACCCAGGACGTTATAACCCACTTTCAAGTTTGAGCAACGCTAAAGCACGACAGAATTACGTGTTAGGACGAATGGAGACTCTAGGCTGGATAACTTCAGAGCAGAGAACAGCAGCTTACAATGAAGAGCTTGAATTTCGAAGCCGCGTAAACAAGATCGAAGAATTTAACCGTGCCCCGTATTTCGTATCACACTTACTCTTCAATGACCTGTTGCCAAAATATGGTAAAGATGAAGTATATAGTGGCGGAATGGAAATATATACAACCCTTGACGTGAATTTACAGGACAAAGCCCGCGAAGCTATCAACACCCTTAATAAAACTGTGATGGGCGCGTTAGTTTGTATTCAAGCTGATACAGGAGAAGTGTTGGCTCTTGTTGGAGGTAAGGATTTCAAGGAAAGCAAATTTAACCGTGCCACACAAGCAATCAGACAACCTGGCTCAAGTTTCAAGCCTATAGTTTATGCCGCAGCAATTGAAGAGGACGTAATGCCAAGCGATCATTTCCTTGACGCCCCTATAACTTTCAAACAGGCTGGAAACAGAAATAAAGGTTGGTCGCCTCATAATTCAGGTGGCGGTTATTCAGGTGAGGTAACTTTGCAGAGAGCTTTGACTAGTTCAATGAATACAGTAGCCGTTCGTGTAGCTGCTTATATTGGGACTGATGTAATAGTGCAAATGGCACGAAATATGGGGATCGAGACAAAATATCTGCCCAACGATTTATCTATAGCGCTTGGTTCAGCGAGTCTGACTCCATTGGAAATGGCTGTAGCGTTTAATTGTTTTAACAGTGGCGGAAAAAGAATCGTCCCATTAATGATAAGAGAGATTCACGACAGAGACGGCAATGTCATAGAAAAGAGGCAAACAGCTTCAGAGCAGGCAATGAGACCGGAAACAGCCTATGCGATTCGTTCAATGCTTCAGGACGCTGTGAGATCAGGTACAGGAAAACCAGCAGCTATTGCTAAAGTGAACACGTTCGGTAAAACTGGAACTTCAAACGATTTCATTGACGCGTGGTTTGTTGGAGGTGTCCCAGGTCTAACTACAGCCGTATATGTTGGACGCGATGACCACAAAACTATGGGACGTAAAGCCTTCGGTGGAACTATGGCCGCGCCAGTCTGGAAAAAATTTATGACCTACGCTGTAGATGAGCTAGATACTCCTGCAAATTTCGATCCGCCTCCTGAATGGGTGGAAGTTAGCAAAGTATCCATATGCAGAACTACAGGTTATCTTGCTCGAAAAGGTTGTCCGGCCGTGCCTTTGTTTTTCCCTAAAGGTAAATCCCCCACAGCCTCATGTCCGACTCACGGAGGAAGTTACAAAGCCGCTAACAATGATCCAAGGGGGCCAAGGTTATTTCTTGTTGAACAGGACGACGCTTATTTAGCAAAACTTGAACGTCAGGAACGTGAAGCCGCAAAGAGTGAATCCGCCGCTGCTGTCCCTGAAACCTCTGTCGCACAACAACAAGTTACAGCACCTGCGACTCAAGCCGCTATTCCTCAACGTCCGAATCCGCCTGCGCCTCCTAGGCAAGAACCTAAGTTGAGTGAAGTCGAACAACGTTACAGGCAATTGCTCAAAGATTACGGACTGGAGTAAATTTGAATCATGCACATAATTTCTGCTTTAATTGCTTGGCTAGTAAATACAATTGGGAAAATGGGTTACACGGGAATAATTTCGCTAATGTTTCTCGAGTCCTCATTCTTTCCGTTTCCCAGTGAAGTTGTAATGCCTCCCGCCGGCTATCTTGCTTGGAAGGGGGAAATGTCGTTAGCCCTCGTGTTGATTTCGGGGATCATTGGAAGTGTATTGGGAGCGTTATTCAATTATTGGGTAGCTGTGAAATTAGGCCGCCCGTTTTTGTTGCGTTACGGTAAATATTTTTTCATCTCCCCTGAATCAATTAACAAGGCCGATGAATTTTTCTCGCGTCATGGTCACGTAAGCACGTTGGTTGGAAGATTGTTACCAGTTATTCGTCAATATATCTCACTTCCAGCCGGTATAGCTCGTATGTCTTTGAAGACTTTCACGTTATTCACGACTATAGGCGCTGGAACTTGGGTATGTGTGTTGACATTCGCGGGGTATTTGCTTGGAGAACACCAGAACTTATTACAGGAATATTTACACGTCATAACTATAGCTTGTATAGCCTTGGCCGTAATAATTGCTGGAGGCTATTATTTATACATGAAGAGGCGTAAACGATCATGAGCGGAATCCCAGGCGTAACTTTACGAGGCATTGAAGCTCTTCCGGTCGAAGTCGAAGTTGAAATCACGGGAGGGCTTTTCGCTATCTCCATAGTAGGAATGCCCGATGTAGCAGTCAAGGAATCAAAGGAACGTGTACGAGCTGCATTAAGATCCCTAGGCTTGACTCTCAAGGGGCGAATCTCCGTCAATCTTGCACCGGCTGACATACCCAAAGAAGGAGCCTTGTTAGATCTTCCCATAGCGTTAGGAATGATGAAAGCAACAGGAACTCTTAATAATTGCCCACGAGCTTTGTACATGGGGGAACTTGCATTAGACGGACGATTGCGACGAGTTCGAGGAGCTGTACCCGCAGCTTTCTTGGCCAAGCAGATGAATATCCCGTTATATGTTCCAAGTGAAAACGCTGAAGAGGTCGCATTGGTTAATGGCGTTGAAGCTTATTGTGCTGATAGCCTTGAAGAATTAACCCTAATGTTGATGGGCAATGAAGATCCTAGGCCAGTGCCTCCCGCGTATATCCCCGACCTTAATACGAACGCTGACCCTGATTTTGCTGACATTAAGGGACAGAAGCAAGCTCGACGAGCCGCCGAAATTGCCGCAGCCGGCCACCATAATTTATTGTTAGTTGGATCGCCTGGAAGTGGTAAGACTCTAATAGCAAAAGCCCTAGCAGGAATCTTGCCTCCGTTGACCGATGAAGAACTCGTTGAAACTCTTTTAGTACGTAGCACTCTAGGAATTGACACGAAGCCAACACGTGAACGCCCATTCAGAACTGTACACTTCACAGCAAGCACCGTTTCAGTATGTGGAGGAGGAAATAATTTGCGCCCCGGTGAAGTCTCGTTAGCTCATAGAGGAGTTTTATTCCTTGACGAGTACACAGAATTTCGAAGAGACCTGACTGAAAGTTTACGTGCCCCGATTGAAGATGGCGTTGTTACAGTTAGCAGAGCGGCCGGAACTGTTACTTATCCTTCACGAGTTTTGCTGGTGTTAGCGGCGAATCCTTGTGCCTGTGGTTACGCTGGAGATCCTGCTATGAAATGTACGTGTACGTCTTCAGATATTGAACGCTACAAGAAGAAATTATCTGGCCCTATCATGGATAGAATCGACCTGCAAATTAGCGTGCCAAGATTGACTCCTGAAGAGCTATTGTCATTCACAAATAAAGGCGCCCCTCCAGAGTCAAGCGCAGTGATTCGTGAACGAGTTATCAAAGCTAGAAAGATTCAGCAAGATCGTTGGCGAGAATATGGCCTTGTGTGTAACGCTGAATTGCCAGAGAAATTAGTAAAGCGGTGTTTGACGTTGCCTGATGATACGAGAAGTTATTTAGCAAGTATGGCGGTCAAGTTGAATTTATCGGGAAGAGGTTTAAGCCGAGTGTTGAAAGTCTCAAGAACTATCGCTGATTTAGCAGGCGAAGAACAAATTACCAAGAAACATTTAGCCGAAGCTCTTATGTATCGCCAAGGTTATGGTCGCGGATAAAATTAGTCCCCCTGCGTGAGGGGGGATTTTTGTGCGTTAATCGTCGTCGTCATCATCGTCATCATAATCTTTCTTACGCCTACCAGCAAACATTTGCTTCTTCAAATTCGGGAATGCTGCCCAACAACTTGCCAGAAAACCTCCCATGAACGTACCCATTATGCAAATCCTTGCGCGACTAGGTTTGTATTTGTAATCGGGAGGTGTAGCAGGATCAAGTACATGTATTGTGGAAAGGTCACTAGCTTCGATCAATTTCGCATTCTCGTACTGTCTGAGTATGGTGTTATATTTCGTGTTCGCAAAAGCTAAAGTCCTCGCGTAACGTTGATATTCGATTCCAAGTTCAGGCATTTGTCCCGTCGAAAAATCCGTACCAGTTCGTCCTGAACTTGTAGTAGCATCTACTCGTCTTTGTTCCTCCTCAAGCTGTGCTAATTCCCTCTCCATTGCCTCTAATTCGGTCAAGGCAACTTTCAATCTCGGGTTATCTTCTCGTGCGTAAGTCCTCAATGAAGTTATGTCGATATTCTTTGAAGCTATTCGCGCTCGTAATGAAGCTATTGTGCCCAAAAGAGTCCTTGCTTGTGCTTCAGGGACAATGACTCCGCTTGTTTGTTGATATTGGATCATTGCGTTCTCTGCTTCGGTTAATTCGTCAAGTGCCTGTTTCATTTGATTCTCATAAAATAATCTGCTCTCCTGGGCATCGGCTATGGATACGTCGAGAAGCATTTTTCGGAGTTCCTCAACAAACGAGTTGGCAATGTCGGCAGCTTTCTGTGGGGATTCGTCAAGATACGCAACACTCAAAATAAAACTCTTCGGATCTTCTTGGGCTTCGAGATTTTTCAACACTGCTTTTCTTGCGTTAATACGATATTCCCATTCGTTCTCTTCCATCATGTTGAACTTGTCGATAATTGCATCAACGATCGTATCTCCCTGCAAAATGCCTAACATCATTCCGCCCGAACTAGTGGTCATGTTTGCACCAAACGTACTGGCCAAGCCTCCGAATTGTGCCGCAAATGACGCTAATCTTCCACTTGAACCTGATCCAGCATTAGGGGGCAAGAACCTACATTCAGCACGATAAATAAACGGCAAGTACAATGAATAAGCTAATGAACACACCGCAAATATAAACGTCACGAAGAATATAAACCATTTACGCTTCCATACAGCAGCGACTAACTCCAGTAAATCTATCTCTGTAACGTCCTCTTGTCCATTGTAAAAACGTGGCTGTTGAACATAAATATATTGTGGTTGTTGCGGTAATGGTGCATTGTTAATCTCAGGCATATATTAAATCAAACTCCCTTCGTAAAATTTTGTGTTAATCGTCGTCTTCATCATCGTCGTAATCTTTATTGCGTTTATCGGCTAGTATTTGCTTCTTCAAGTTCGGATAAGCTGCTTTAGCTGTTGCAAGGAACCCTCCCATGAATGCCCATATTATCGCAATTTTAGTGCGACTAGGTTTAAATTTGTAATCAGGTGGCATAGCAGGATCAATAATAGTGATCGTAGACATGTCGTCCATTTCTGCAAGTCTGGCACTTTCGTATTGTTGGAACATTAATTGATACTTTGCACCGGCGATCTTCAAAGCTCTTTCATAACGTTGATATTCAAGGCCAAGTTCAGGAAACTCACCGACCGACAACATTACGTCACCTGACATTTTACGGCTATTACGTCCTGAATCATTGCGCTTTTGTTCTTCCTCAAGCTTATTCAATTCCCGCTGCATTCCCTCAAGTTGCGATATAGCCGATTTCAACATGGGGTTATTCGCGGTAGTGTAACTTCTAAGCTCGGTTATCTCTACATTCTTGGCCGCGATTTGAGTACGTAATGAGGCTATTGCATTGATCAAAGCCTTTGCCTGTTCACTAAGTGATATAACGCCGCTAGATACTTGATATTTGAGCATAGCTTCTTCTGCTTCAGTTAGTTCTTGTTGAGCCTGCATAAGTTGATTCTCGTAGAATGATCTGCTTTGTTGAGCATTATTAACAGCTATTTCCATCATTTTCTTCTGAGTCTCCTGAACAAAAGCGTTGGTTATGTCAGCAGCTTTCTGAGGATCTTCGTCCATGAATGATACTGTGATAATTCCGCTATCTATTTCTTCTTTAGCCTCAAAATTTTCTAGGACTGCTTCACGAGCACGAAGTCGATACTCTTGTTTATATTCTTCCATGAGGTTAAATCTATCCGTGATTGTATCAACGATAGTATCACTTTTCATAACAGCAATCATTATTCCAGCAGCAGTTGACTTACCTGGCAAATTTACACCCACAAGGCTAGCCAAGCCTCCGTATTGAGAAGCAAGGGAAGCCAATCGTCCGCTACTGCCTCCGCTAGTTTGAGGCAATATTCTACATTCGGCCTTATATATCAGAGGCAAATAAAAAGCGTAAGCAAGTCCAACAACTCCCATTATCATTGACGCTATAAAGATAAATATCTTGCGTTTCCAGATCGCACTAAATAACTCCCAAAAATCAATCTCATCTTCGTCATCATACGAATCATATTCCGGTTGTTGAACGTAAATATATTGTGGCTGAAGCTGATTGTTATCTTGCATGTATTGAATAAAACCCTTTCATAAAAATTATTCCTCGTACAATGCTCGAATACATGCATCACTAAGAGCTTTCAAGCTTGAGACTTGTTTATCCATAGGCAAGCCAGACGCCTCGTAAGCCAACGGTAATTCCGTACAGCCCATTGTTACAGGGACATCACGCTCGCGCCATAATTCACTAACCACTTCATTCATGACCTCACCAGCAGTTTTCATATCTCCGGCCTTAACGTAACGTATACATGATTGAATTTTGGCCTGTTGTTCATGCGAGGGCTTCAAGAAGTGATATTGCATTCTCTCCGCGCATGTTGGGTATATCAAGCTCTTTTGAGTCCCGTCAGTCGCTAGTAACCATGAACAATTCCCCTTGCTTAATTCCTTGGCCGCCGCTACTGTCTCTTCAACAATATGAATCAATGGCACCGGCAACTCGTCACGGAATCTATCAATGAAGTAATGCGCTGTGTTGCATGGAACGGCTAATAACTCTGCGCCCCACTCAACAAGCTGTAACAAGTTCTTACGAATCACTGGCAAAGGATCCGGGCCAAGTCCCATAAGTCCATCACTTCGATCAGGCGTTTCAGGGTCAGAGAGCATGATAATTTTCGGGTGTTCTGAATCATTCTTAGCAGGAGCATCACGAGCCAATATCTTGAGAAATTCCGCACAAGCCGCTGGCCCCATTCCTCCTAGTACTCCTAGAGTCTTCAATTTACATTTCTCCCCTTTCAATAGCAACTATTCCAGTACGAGCAAGATCTATAATCCCGAACTCCTTCAACAAAGTCTCAAATGCCGCTGTCTTTTGGTCATCGCCTGTAACTGAAAGTGTTAGTGAGTCCGAAGTAATATCTACGACTGAACCGCGGAATATGTTGCATATTTGTATAATCTCATTCCTCGCAGCACGATCAGCAGCATGAACACGGACAAGCATTAATTCACGCCTGACTGCATTCGACGGATCAAGAATCTCAACGTAATGAATCGGCACGAGCTTTCTTAACTGGTCGCACAACAATTTCACTTTGTCGTCATCAGAATAAATCTCAATAGTGAAGCGTGTAACGTTTTGATCGACTGTCCAGCCAGCCGCTATAGTCTCAATGTTATAGCCTTTACGTGAGAACAAGTGCGCAAGTTGTGAGAGTACTCCGGCCTCGTTATCCATAGCAGTAATGATTGTATAACGCTTTAAGTTCTGGTTAGATTCTTTAGCTTGCATGATTTATCACCTCCAATTAATCAAGCATGAAGTTAGCGATAAAGCTATTGCCACCGACCATAGGGCGCACCATTTCATCAATATCGATTCTACAGTCAAGCACCCAGCCTCTTTTGTCGCCATTGAGTCTAGCGTTTACAGCCTCGGTTAAAGTTTTGCGCAAAGTCTCTACGTCAGAAATTTTGACTCCGTGAACTCCGTAAGCCTCAGCAAGTTTTGCGAAGTCGGGCCCGCGGTTAAGAGTCGTCTGCGAATAACGCTCATGATAGATCAAATGCTGCCACTGTCTGACCATTCCCAACGTCGAATTATTGAATAGAAGCGTAATTATTGGTAGCTGATAAAATTCTTCCGTGCAAAGCTCGTTGCAGTTCATTCTGAAACTTCCGTCGCCTGTAACATGTAAGACAGTTTTTTCCGGGTTGCCAACCTGTGCCCCTATAGCTGCTCCGAGTCCGAAGCCCATAGTCCCAAATCCTCCTGACGTAATTAATTGGCCGGGATAATCGAATTTGAAGTGCTGGATTGCCCACATTTGATGCTGTCCAACGTCTGTTGTAACGATCGTATCCTGCGGGAGAATCTCTGCGGCGGCCGATAAAATTTCCTTGGGAGTCAAAATTCCGTCGCCTGGGTCATCGTATTCAGTTTCGCGCTTAAATGAGAACACGTAATCCTTCCAGAGTTCATTCTTTTTGTCGCGTTTGAGCTTGGCCAACAACAAATTCAGAATCTTTTTCGCGTCCCCGATTATGTGCAAGTCAGTCTTAACGTTCTTATCAATTTCCGAAGCGTCAATGTCAATGTGAACGATCTTAGCGTTCTTTGCAAAACCTGCGGGGTTAAGCGTAACTCTGTCGGAGAATCTACAACCAACAGCTATGAGTAAATCGCAAGCATCACACGCCATATTTGAAGCTTGGGAACCATGCATTCCGATCATGCCAGTTTTTAATGGATTGCCACCGGGGAAAGCTCCTCCACCCATTACCGTAATAGCTACGGGCGAATCGATTCTTGAAGCTAACGTTCTGAACTCCTGTGAGGCTTTCGCACGAACAACTCCGCCGCCACAAATTAACAATGGCTTCTCGCTCTTGTCAATCAACTCTGCTAACTCGTCAATCGCCGCTAAATCAATATCAGGATAACCAACGCTAGGGTGATGTGTAGCTTTCAAACGAGCGATTCTGTTAGTTGTGCTTGAGAAATATTCGTCGGGGGTTACGGGGTAATATTCGCATTCGTCCGCTGTAGCGTTCTTCTGAATGTCAATCAACACTGGCCCAGGACGACCTGAACGAGCGATCGCAAAAGCTTCTCTGATAGTATCTGCTAAATTCTCAACGTGACTAACGATATAGCTGCATTTTGTTATGGGTAAAGTTACTCCCGTGATGTCTACCTCCTGAAAAGAGTCTCGCCCGATTAAATCGCTATTGACGTTGCATGTAATGAAGACGACTGGAGCAGAATCCATGTAAGCTGTAGCGACTCCTGTCGTTAAATTCGTAGAGCCTGGCCCGGAAGTTGCCAAGCATACGCCGACTTTACCTGTTGAACGTGCGTAACCATCAGCAGCATGTGAAGCGCCTTGCTCGTGAGCGGTCAATATGTGAGTGATTTCTTTGTGGTCATATAATTTGTCGTAAACATTCAAAATAGCTCCGCCCGGATAACCGAAGATTGTATCGACGCCTTGTTCGATCAAGCATTGTATTAGAATCTCGGAGCCAGTTAATTTTCTGCTAGTAGTGTTCAAGAAAATAGTCCCCTCGTAAAAAATTTTTCGTAAATTCTAGCACACGCGCATTCATAATCTATAATAGAGCTAATTAATTTTGAGGAGATATTAACTTTTTAATGAATGATTTTGATTCTTACGGTCTTCGTAAAGAACTATTAAGCGCATTAGACGCACATGGATTTGATTCCCCAATGGAAGTTCAAGACAGAGTGCTTTCTGAGGATTGGAACGCTGATTTAATTGTCAGAGCTAAAACAGGTTCGGGAAAAACGTTGGCGTTCTTGCTACCACTGTTACAGGAAATGAAAATCGGTGAACGTGTACCGCAAATTTTGGTGTTGGCTCCAACTCGTGAACTAGCACAACAAACTGCTGACGAGGCAGAATTTCTGGGGAAGTTCTTGAAAATTTCTGTGGCTTCGTTGGTCGGTGGCATGGATATTTACCCGCAAATAAGGACTCTGAATCATGGTGCGGCTATCATAGCAGGGACTCCCGGAAGAGTTCGTGATCACATTCAACGAGGAACGCTCGTCACAAGTGAGATTCACAGCGTTGTACTTGATGAAGGAGATTTAATGCTCGATATGGGCTTTCGTGAAGAGCTTGAATCGATTCTTGACGCGCTACCGGCTGGAAGACGCTGGCTATTTTCCGCGACAATGCCTCAAGAGGTCAGAGCCTTGGCCCAACGTTATTTGACAGAGCCATTTACTATTTCGGTAGGTGAAGAAGGAGAACAGCACGAGGATATTTTGCACAAGGTCTATCGCATTCCCTCTAACAAACGTTTTGAAGGCTTGGTAGATATTTTGCTGTGGGAACACCCGTCACGAAGTCTCGTATTCTGTCACACAAAAATGGAGTCGATCGAAATTGCCCAACGTCTACAAGATCATGGCTTCAGCGCAGCAGCTCTTCAGGGCGATATGACTCAGGGAGAACGTAACGCAGTCTTAGCTTCATTCAAATCCGGATCAGTTCCTTGTCTGGTTGCTACTAATGTTGCGGCACGTGGACTTGATATTGAGGGCGTGAGTCACGTTATACAACTTGGCCTTCCTGACGATAGAGAGACATTCATTCACAGAAGCGGACGAACTGGAAGAGCCGGGCATGAAGGAGTTAATTTAGTGTTGCTTGCTCCTCCTGAAGTCGGACGCTTTAAGGAAATGTTACGAGGCACTCACATAAAGACAGAATGGCTGGACATACCCAAGATTGAAGAAATCAGATCGGCATGGAGAGATTCGGCGGAGCAGGAAATTTTTGCGTCACCAGTTGATGCTGATTTTGGCGAGTGCGTGAAATGGGCAAATGATTTAATCACGAGAGCAGAACCGAAAGTCATAATCGCGAAATTGTTAGCAGTCTTGAGTACACGCAATAAAGGTTACAGCTTGGATAGGGAGCTTGCACGAGAACAGGCGCGCCGCAACAAAAAACCTTCACAGCATTCAATGATCAAGGGTAAGAGCAAAATAAAATCGGACAAACCCAAGGGATCATTCAAGAGATTCGCCAGCAAGAACGGCAGCAAGAGTCTGAACACCGGGCAAATCTTAAACGCTATGTGCAGAGCTTTGAAGGTTGAACGCAATGAAGTCGGAGCAATAAGGATTCATGATAATTATATTCTGGTTGAGTTAATGCCGCTCGCTTTGTCAAAACTTGAACAGGGTAAAGCCGGACTTTCGCGTTATGGTCTTGTGCCTGATGAGAAACATTGATTAAAGCACACTTGAACATGCTAATATAATTCAAAATTTTACGAGAGGGGTAAAGTTCAGAATGTCATATTTAGGTGAAGAGATAGGCAAGTTAGGTTTCGGGTTAATGCGTTTGCCGAAGTTTGAAGACGGTAAAATCGATATTGAGCAAGTGAAATTGATGGTTGATGAGTTCTTGGCGGCAGGGTTCACGTATTTCGATACAGCTTGGGCTTATACAGGGAGCGAGGACGCTATCAGACAAGCACTTGTTGAACGTTATCCGCGTGATAAATTCCAGCTAGCCACTAAAAACGCTGCTTGGATTAACTGCAAAACGAAGGAGGACGCTATCGCACAATACACAACTTCATTACGTCAGAGCGGAGCAGGCTACTTTGATTTCTACCTGTTACATAACTTGGGAGACTCTCGTACACATGTATTTGATGATTTCGATCTCTGGAATTACTTCCTGAACGAGAAGAAGGCCGGGAAAATTAAGCATTTAGGATTCTCATTCCATTCAACGCCAGAACAGTTAGAGGAGATTCTCAAGAAACACCCTGAAGCGGAGTTCGTACAGTTACAGATTAACTACGGCGATTGGGAAAGTCCTGCAATACAATCAAGAGCTTGTTACGAGGTTGCACGCAAATACAATAAGCCCGTTATCATAATGGAACCCGTTAAAGGCGGAAACTTGGCCACACCTCCGGAGAGCGTCGAAAAGATTCTCAAAGCTGCTGAGCCGGATTCATCATGTGCATCGTGGGCTGTGAGATTCGCGGCGGACCTTGAGGGAGTTATAACGGTCTTGTCTGGAATGTCTAATATCGAACAAATGCGCGACAATCTTTCCTACATGAAAGGCTTCAAACATTTAACGCCTGACGAGAAGAAAGTTATTGAGGACGCACGAATAGCTCTGGCAAAAGTTCCTGTAGTTCCATGCACAACATGTAATTATTGCGCAAAAGTTTGTCCGAAGGATATAGGCATATCGGGATCATTCGTGGCACTCAACATGTATACGCTTTATAAGAATTACGATCTAGCCAATAGCAGAATGCAATGGGACGTAGTTGGCCAAGGTCATAAGCGAGCGGAGGAGTGTATCAAGTGTGGAAAATGTGAACAAGTTTGTCCGCAGCATATAAAGATTCGTGACGAGCTTGTGAGAGTCGCGGAGACGTTCAAGTAAAAAATTAACCCCCTTCGTGTTGGAGGGGGCTTTTGATTCGTAATTAAGTTATTGTGCTATTCTTGTGAGGCCTGAGAAATTATATGTAGCCTTGATACTTACTTCCGGTGCGTCCATCGTTATATCTCTATAAGCAGGGATCGCGTAATTTCCCATTCCGCCAATGTTGTAAATCTTGCTCATATCCCAGCCACGAGCGTTAAGAATCTTCATTAGATTGTTGACTCTTCCACCGCCCTGACACATTAAGAATATAGTTTTATTTTTCGGGAACAGAGCCGCTAAAATCGAATCAGACTCTTTGTAAACTGGTATTGGGTTATCAGTTGTACCAGCGTAAAGTTGTGGCAATGAAGAGTCTTTATGCGCGTTTGCGTTGAAGATCAATGCGTTGTATGGAATGCACTCAAAGTTTCTTAAATGCTTCTGTGAGTAGTCCTCAAAGTCACGAATGTCAATATACATAACGTCACTGCGGCCAAGGTATGCGCGTAAATTCTCGTTGGTTATCGCTGAACATGTAGGCCCAAAATTTCCAGGCTCACAGAATTTTTCGTCGGGGTCGTCCTTGTTGGCCTTGTATTTCTTATTTCTGTCAACAGGTGCGGGAAGTTCTTTTGTCTCAGCCGTGGCACTTGCTACATTGGATTTTTGATCAACAGCTTCTCTCTTCGCAGCCAAAACTCCTCGTAACTCAATCGCCTTCGGATCTCCATCAAAGAATGAGTCTGTAGCGTGATACGTAAACAAAGCTTGAATGGCTCTTAAAAGGTTGTTGCTTGAAACAGTTGCGCCTGTCCATGCATCTACGTTGAAATCTTTGAAGCCGGAAATTTCGTTAATGCCAGCCAGGTCAGAACATTTCTTGCCGATATAGTACGGGAACATTTCAGCCTGGAATTTCTCAAGAGTTGCATTAGGTGCGAGCGGTGAAGGGTTGCTGTCTCCCCAAGAGCCTGCGATATAATGTCCGGTCGAGTCTAATCCAAAGCTCAAGAATTTTACTTCAGAGTCCTCGATTTTCCCGCTTGATGGCAGAGTTAATTCGATATAAGCAGTTGACCATACGTTGAGAGCTGCGGGACGGCATGTGCAGGGAAGGAACACGATTTGATACTTGATGTAATCGCGAGCAACATACTTAAACGGTACAAACGCGTAAAATAAATCTTCCTCTTTTGGGCCGTCAATATGATTGAAGGGAATAACTGCGACTTGATTAGCCTTTGTGCCTTCACCGATTCTGGCCGAAGTGTTGAGGAAATTGTTTACCTCGCTCAATGATAGCTCACTTGCTGAAGCTGTAACAGCGACCATTAACACGAGTACTAAACACGCGAAAAACTTTTTTGACATGATTTATGCCTCCTTGATTTATGATTAACTGAATTGGGTTGATTGTATCACAGTTGCTATAATGACTCACTATGTTGAATTCGTTATTAATCGTTGCATCATTTATTTCTGTATTTCCTGCGCCTATTCGTGATTGGAACGGTAAGAACTTGCGTTATTTCTGCCTCATGCTTCCAATTGTGGGGTTTGCGTTCGGGACATGCTGGTGGATTATGTGGCTGTTGCTTGTGAAATTTTCGGCACTCTCTGAAATTCTCCGCGGTTTCTTGATGACTCTATGCACTCTCGCGTTAACAGGCGGGCTTCATATGGACGGCCTTATGGATACTTGCGACGCTATATTCTCGCGACGAGACAGGCAAACGCGGCTCAAGATCTTATCCGACACTCACGCTGGATCATTTGCCGTAATGGGTTGCGTTATAGTCCTTATGGCCAAGACTTTGTTATTTGCAGAGTTATTTTCCAGGGACGTCAATTTATTCTTTGTGCCCGTACATTCGCGCTTAGGAATGGGAGTGTTGCTCAACAATTTACCCTTCGCAAAATCCGACGGCCTTGCAGTAATGTTAGGTTCGTCAAGAAATTCACGGGATAATTATTTTTTCGCGTTAATGTTCATCGTGCTGTTGTTCGTGAATCAATTAATAGCCGTAACTTTGGCCGCAAGCTTCATAATCTGGTCGCGAGTCTGCACAAAAATTTTCGGAGGCATAACCGGCGATTTATTGGGAGCGTTCGTTGAAATTTCAGAGTTATTTATCTTGATGATTGTTGTTTTCGTCTGCGCTTAAAATTCGAGGCATGAGAATTTGTAATTAGATAATTTTTGAGACACTAAGTAATTCTATCCTGGCCAATAGCGATAAATTAAGTTTTTCGATTCGTCGACGCACAAGCCAAAATTTAACTTTCTAGTAATAACAAGACTTTATGAGTTCGTTAAATCAAAGTTTGCGTAATTCGTGCAGGTATGCTAAAATCCCCCCACATCAGCGACGGTGAGAATCGTTGAGGGTTACGAACCTTCCTATTAGGGATTGAAACTTTAATATTTTTTGACGCTGTTAATAAGCTTATGCAGTTACGAACCTTCCTATCAGGGATATAATTCTTACCTTATTTCATCATTCAATTATTCAAGGGTGTGTTGGACGTGCATTTGATTTTAGGCGGGCGTTATATGGGCAAACGTGGCTATGCCTATACGTTGTACGGGAGTTTTGAGCGAGTCTATGATCTTGCTTGTGAAAAGCCTGAAGCTGTAGTGAGTGCGGGGCTTATTGTGAATCTTCATATGGGCGTGAGAGATTTATTGGCTCGTGAGATTGACGCGTTTGAATTTTTCCGTGAACGTACAAATATTTTGAGGGCGTGTGTTATTATCGGTGACGAAATTTCCGGCGGAGTTGTTCCTATTGATAAATTCGAACGAGAATGGCGCGATGTTACAGGAAAGTTATATCAATACTTGGCCGAAGAAGCTGAAACAGTTGACAGAGTTTTCGCTGGATTGCCATTGAGATTAAAGTGTTACGATTTCGTGACGGAGGGCGAGTCAAAAAAGCGCGAATCTAATTTTAAAAGTTTACGTATGAAGTTTGATTAATACTGCGAAAGATTAAAATTTTTGTAGTTGAAAATGTAGTTGAAAAGTTTACAATTAAAATGTTGCTTGAAAAGCGAATAGTGTTATTTTAACATAACGTTTCATTAGATGAAAAGGAGAAATTAATTTTGCACTATACACATTATTACGAGTCCTCATTAGGAAAAATTTTGCTTGCTGCCGATGATGAAGGCTTAACGGGATCATGGTTTGATGGTCAGAAAAATTTTGCTCGTGGACTTGACGCTGAACACAAGGAGAAATTAACGCCCATTCTTGATAACGCGGCTTTGTGGCTCGATGAATATTTTACAGGTAAGAATCCTAATTTCATTCCTAAACTTCACATTACAGGAACAGACTTTCAAGTTAAAGTTTACAAGACATTATTGCAAATTCCATATGGCCATACCATAACTTATTCTGAACTTGCTGATAAACTTTCTACTTCACCACGCGCTATAGGAGGAGCAGTAGCACTCAATAGTATCTCAATCATAATTCCTTGTCATAGAGTCGTTGGATCGAACGGAAATTTAACGGGTTATGCTGGAGGGATTGACAGAAAGCAAAAACTTTTAACACTGGAGAAAGCTTTATGAAATATCTATTCTTTGACATTGACAACACGTTAATCAGCCACGTTAATTCCCCTCATATACCCGACGAAACACGAATAGCAATCAATAAATTACGAGAGGCCGGGCATGTTCCTGCTATAGCTACGGGTAGGGCGTACTTTCTTGCTAAACTTGTGGGCCAAGAATTTGGGATCGATACGCTTGTTTGTTCGGGAGGCGCTGAAATTGTTGTTGACGGAAAAATTATCAATCGTGTGTACTTTCCAGACGAGCATATAAGCAAATTCCTTGACGTCGCCAAAAATTTTCCGGAACTCACAGCCGCTGTAGACGAAAAATATTTATACACCGATGAAAGTTCTGGAATGATGGGCAAGTATTTTAACGCTCAAGCCGGTTATGATTGTGTAAAGTCTTTGCGTGAACTTCAACGAATCTTAATGTGCTACGTAATGATACCGCCGAAAAATTTAACGCCTGAACACGGAATCTTTTACGCGCCTCCTGAAAACGTAAAGCTAGAATTGATGAATCAATTTACCGAGGCAAGACACGATAATACTTCAAAGTGGCAGGGTATAGAGTCCATGGTAGAGCACTTAGGAGGAAATATTGACGACGTTATAACTTTTGGTGACGGCCCGAATGACATTGACATGATAAAAAATGCGCGCATCGGGGTGGCTGTTGATAGAGCGTCAGAAAAAGTGAAAGCTGCTGCCGATCTTGTTTGTGATGACATTGACGAAGGAGGAATCTTGAAGGCCTGTTACGAGTTAGGACTAATCAGGGGCGTATAATAAAAACTCCGCAGGAACCGTGTAGAGAGTGTTCTGACCCGTCCCTTATAAGACTTTGAAGTCTGTGGCTGTTGCCTAGATGGAAGCGAGTGTTGGCTCAGAACTTAATCACTATCACGCGAACCCGCAGATGTTGGTACAATTATATCAGCTTTTGAAAATTTTGATGAAAGGTTTTTGTGTTGAATGACAAAAATTTGTAGACGCGTTTTATTTATCTTCTTAATACTTATCCTAAGTGCAAGCGACTCCCAAGCCATAACAAAGGCTCAATTTCTAGGACGACTCCTTGAAGCTCGTGGCATAGACTGGAGCGAATCCCCAGAATATCAAGCAGGCAACCCCGCAGCTTTTATCTTACGTACAGGCTACGTGACTGACACAGTAACTAATCTAACAGCTAAAGTAACTAGGCGTGAAGCTCTTCGCTGGTGCATTGAAAGTTTAGGTTTGAGCTTTGAGGCAAATTTACTGGCTGATTATCCTAGCGGCTTTGAGGACGTTCAAAAATTTTCGGCGTTTGAGAAAGGCTGCCTTGTCGTTGCTACGAACATGATCCCGGCAATATTCAGTAAAGATAGTAAATTTCGTGGGGCAAGTGCATTAAGCGATAAAGAGTTTCAAGTCATCATGGAACGCGTTATGAATGCCAGCAGAAATTTGAAGCTCGATATGGTGCGTAATCCTATTGCGGGCTTGAGAGTCTTTATTCATCGTGAAGGAGTTCCGACTGGTATTCCTGGGTGGCGGGTTTATCTTGATGGCATAAGAACAAAGCCGGCGGCAGACGTCTTCAAGAAATCGTTACAAGGTGAAGGCATTGAAACAAACATCACAACTCCTCCTGATGGATTATATGGGGTCAGGACAGCTAAGCTTGAAAATTATGATCAAGTTAGAAGGCTTGAAGTTATAGCAAAAGCTAGGGGGTTGACTCTCTATACCTTTCCGGTAATGACTAACACAAATACGCATATTCTTCCAAGATTTTGGGTTACATTGCGAATAGATCCATCATACTGGAAAATTCGTCCTTTAGCATCAAGAAATGGTCCAAAAGAGTTATCGACGTTGATGCAAATCTGCGACACTCATCAATCAAAAGCTGCAATAAACGCTGGTTTCTTCGCCGTGATTAATACGACCAAGGGCTATCCTATAGGTGCTCTCAAGGTAAACGGAAATGTCATAAACCAACCATATGAGGGACGAGGCTGCTTAGCCTGGAACGATAATGACGAGGCTGTATTTTCCGTCGCGTCTGAAGAGTTAAATTACTGGTACGACATGAGCAATATTATTCAAGCTGGACCATTATTGATTAACGAAGGTATACCATCGAACATTGACGAAGGATTCAATAACTCGTTTCTATCTGCAAGACACCCGAGGAGCGTGGTAGGGTTGACTCAAAATGGCGAATGGATATTCATGATAGTTGACGGACGCAACGGAATGCACTCCTCAGGGGCAACTATTTCAGAACTTACAGAAATTTTACGTTCACAAAGAATCCCATACGCTCTCAATCTTGACGGAGGAGGTTCAACAGAAATTATAATCGACGGTAGAATTTATAACTCGCCTTCAGACGTTCACGAGCGAAGAATAAGTTATGCATTAGGTGTTGTACCTGTTGAATAAGGAAAATTTTGTGTGTTACAATTACAAAGATTAAATCACAATGAAAGGTTGTGCAAAATAATGAAGAAATTTGTATTATGCGCTTTACTTGTTGCTATGGTTGTGGCTTTTGGTTCGCCTGTTATGGCTTGGGACGCTGCAAAAGACGGAGATTTGAAGAGAGACGCTAACAACATGCAGTGGTATTTGGTGAATTTTGGCAAGGACGCTACGACGGGAGTTCCTTATGCTATCACAAGAAAATATTACACGAATACTACGATCAAGAACGAGACTATCGAGCTTTTAATGTCAAAGTTCGGGATCTCTCCTGAAGTTGCCGGAAGCCTTTATTTCACTGAATATGGCTACGAATACACTGAAGACGGAAAACAGTTTGCCCTTACCTATCTTCGTCATCATGACATGTTAGGCCATGAGATTCACGGGACTGTTTACGGAACGGACGCTAATCCAAAAGAATTTGCAGCAATCCCCGCAGGATCAGCACCAGCAAAAGCCGCAGCGTTCATCTTTGGAAAGTCAAAAGCAGCTACAACCACTAAAGCGACAACAAATAACACCGTGCCCGCTAAGAGAGTTGTGCGCGCTAAGAAAAAATAGTTATACGGAATAAGAATTTGAGGCTCCTGAATAATTTCGGGAGTCTCTTTTTTTGTACTTATCTTACTTTTCTGTACGTTCCGTCTACGTTGTAAATGTATGTCTCGGATTTCTTTGCTGAAGGATTCACTATGCCTAAGTCTTGGCCGTTTAAGATTACCTGTGCCGCAGTTGGACGACCTATTACTACTCGTGCAGGAGCTGTTAAATCCCAACGCATAACTTCACCACGTCTCAAAGTTCTCCTGAAAGTAGGCTGTGCATTACCAAAAGCTACGCTCAACCAAACGTCATTAACCGCGTGAATCTCAAGATAGGGCGAAATTTCTTCTTCCGGTTCGGAGTCTTCGTTGGCTTCTTCATCAGCTGAAACATTTTCGTCTAAATCGCCCGATACAGACTCAATAATCACATCTTCGGACGCAACTTCAATTGTTAGGCCGCCATTATTGCCTGTAAAGCTAAATAGCTTGAGATTCTTTAGATCGAGTCCGCCGTAAGTTATGGCATACCAGACGTAAACTCCAGTTCCGATTAAAGCCGCTGCAAGTACAAGAAATAGCCAGAAATGAGACACGGGTTTGAAGCCTTTAGGCATTGCCGATCCACTGCCTAAGATATTTGCAGAGCCTGAAGAATTTTGCTGACGGGCTTCCCACTTGTTGTTTCCAGTGTGTTGCGAATGTTCCATGCGATCAAGCTGCGTCATAAAATCTTTCTGTAAATCTTCAGCACCAACCAATTTCAGATACGTACGGAGAAATCCCTTTATGTAAACTATTTCAGGAAAATCCGTGTAATCTCCAGCTTCAATGCCTCGTAAATATTCAGGACGGATTCGTGTACGATCGAAAACTGTCTCAAGAGTCATTCCTAAATTTTCTCGACGTTCGGTTAGAAGCTTCCCTAGTTCTTTAAGTGAATTATTTTGACCTAGTTCTTTTTGTGTTATCTCATGCTCTGCCAAGATTGTCTGTTGCCTCCTTTATATTTGCTTTTACGTTCTTGAGCCACTGTGCAGGATTTTCGCTGTCAAATACTGAACTTCCCGCTACAAGTACATCAACCCCCGCAAGCGCAATTCGTGCCGCGTTATTTTCGTTCACTCCGCCATCAATTTCAATCAGGTAATCAAGTTTATTCACTTCACGAAGGCTTACAAGCTCACGAACTTTTTTAAGAGAGTTCTCGATAAATTTCTGGCCTCCGAAACCAGGCGTGACTGACATGATTAAAACCAAGTCAACGAGGTCAATAACGTGTTCGATATTTGCAACAGGAGTCGCAGGACATAACGATACACCGACTTTGAGGCCGGCCTTCTTGATATTGTTCAAGGTTGCGTGCAGCATTTGGGGTTCAACTTCAGCGTGAACAGTTACGAGATTTGCGCCCGAATTAAGAAACAACGGCAAGACCACGTTAAGATTATCCGTCATCAAATGAGCGTCGATAAATGCGTCAGGGTATGCCTTACGTAAAGCCTTTGCGTGTTCCGGACCAAATGATAAATTTTTCACGAAATGACCGTCCATAATATCCAAGTGAAACCAGTCGTAATTGTTCTCAAGTTTTGCGATTGAGCCTGCAACGTTCAACGGATCAGCCGCTAATAATGAGGGTGCTAATAAAACTTTGCGTTCCATAGTAAACTATCTCTGCCTTTCTTGCCAGACGAATTCGCCGCCTAAATAAATGCTTATCATACATTCCTGAGAGTACTTTGCCGTAGTGTTGATACTCTCACCACTTCTAACTTGCCTGTTCATTACCGTACGTTTACCCGCCGGATCAGTGAGTTCGATTCTTAATTCCATTGGTCGCGCTATCGGAGGCACTACATAACGTATTCTTGCGGTCTTGTCTCCTCCTGAAGAAGCTGGCGTTGTTGCCGGAGTTGAGGCTGCGGGCGTTGAAGCTGTTGTAGTTGTTGAAGTTGTCGAAGGTGTAGTTTTTGTAGTAGTAGTTGTTGTTGTTGAGGCTTTTGGGCGTGTAGGGCTTGCCTCATAATCATCGCCAATAAAGACGTCCCCGGCTCCTCCTACTGAAACAGTAACACCTCGTGAAGATGTTGAGGAATTTGAGGCTGATGTAGAAGTTGGGGTTTTCGCTGTCGTAGTTGCTGACTCATTAGCTGGCTGTGTTGTAACTCGTTTAGCAGTTGTGCTTTCTCCTCCATCCATGTAACCTGCGGGCCTTCGTTGAGTAGCTAACTTGAGAATTACACCTTGGCCGGCTTTGATAGAAGTTCCTGCTGCTGGTCGTGTCTCAATCGCTAAACCTTCGGGCAATAAAGGACTATAAACTCGATCGACTGCTTGAACTTTCACGCCTCCTGCTTCGAGAACGTTACGGGCTTCTGCTTCGGTCATTCGATTGACGTCTGGTATAGTTACATTTTCAGCCTGGGCAACGCCATCTTGAACGAGCAAATCAATTTTTTTGCCGGATACAACGCTTGCGGGAGCACCTGGACTTTGAGCTATAACAGTACCAGCTTTGATGTTAGGTTCAGTGATTTTTATAACGTCCCCTAATGCAAACCCCTGTGATTTAATTTCCTCTTGTGCCTTGGCTAAAGTTTTGCCTTTGACGTCAGGGACAGTGTGAAGGGTTCCGCCTTGGCTTACCTGCAAGACAATAACCTGACCTTTTCGTAATTCAGTGTTTGGTTGTGGGGATTGAGCCAAGACTCTTCCTTCCGGCAAAGTTGACGCTACTGGCTCAAGCTGAACTATTAGGCCAAGCTTCTCGGCTTCTGCTACAGCATTCACTGTAGTACTACCCACTAACTGCGGGACTTGGGATTTATTCTCAGGTTTCATGAAGATCGTGTAAACTGCAATAGCTCCAGACGCAAAAATCGTTACTATCACCATGAAGAATATAAACCCAATTAAACCTCCTTTACGTCTCAAAATATTACCTCCTTCCTAAGTTTCTTAATTATCGGTGAATCTTTCAGTTTGTCATTATATTGTGCGTAATCAAAAATTGTACGGCCCTCTTTGTCTTTTGCTCGAACGTCTGCGCCTGCCTCTATTAACTTTTCCACAGCTTCGGGAGTATTCAACATAACAGCAAGTATTAAGCTCGTTCGTCCTTCATTGTCCGTAGTGTCCTCTGCCCCTGCGTCAATCAATATGTCAATAGCTTCAGGCTGATTAAATTCTGCTGCGTATAACAAAGCGGTCATTCCGTTAGAGTCTCTAGCGTTAATATCAGCCCCGGCTTTCAAGAGCAATTTAACGACTTCAGGAGAATTTTTCCTTGCAGCTCCTATTAATGGGGTCATTCCGTCATATCGTTTAGCGTTGACATTAGCGCCAGCCTTGACGAGAACTTCAACAACATCAAACGTATTATTCCCAGCTGCCCATATAAGAGCCGTATTGCCGTCATAACCTTGGGCGTTTACGTTTGCGCCAAGACCTAACAAGAACTTGCATACTTCAGCGGTGTTGCCTCGTGCTGCTCCCATGATAGCTGTGAATCCGTCCTCATAAGCACCATTAACGTCAATATCGGAGTCCATAGCTTTGCGAATCTCTTCAACAGTGCCGGTTTCACATAGATCGATAAAATTTTCTTCCTTAACTTTCTTGAATACTGCCATAAACTATAAAATTCTCCTTACAAATTATTTCTTCATGATCAACGCACAATAAAAACCATCAAGCCACGGATTACTTGGCCAGATATATATACCATAAGGCTTACCCTTTTTGAACTCGTTACCCTTCCAGTCGATTAAGCTGGAAATTTCCGTACATTCAGGGTGTGAAGTCAAAGCTTCTCCGATAACATTTTCATTTTCCCCTCGCAACAAACTGCACGTGATGTAGAGAACATAGCCTCCCGATTCACACAAATTCAACGCACGATCCAGTAACTTCTTCTGCATTTCAACGAGTGAGTCAAATTTTTTCCAGTCAAGCCGCCATTTTGATTCCGGTTTACGAGTCCAAGTTCCTGAACCTGAACACGGAGCATCAAGCATAACGAACGAGATTTTATTATCGGACTCAAGTTCTAACGCGTTGCCATGTTTCAAGACTGCTCGTTCTCTTACGTGTAAACGTTCTAATTCATGTTCCGCACTCTTTGAGCGTTTCTCTGACAATTCCCAGCACTCAAGCTTGATGTTATCGTTCTCCTGTAAAACTTGGCCTGCCTTGACTCCTCGTCCTGAACACATATCGAGAACAACGCCTTTATTTCCGCAAAATTTCTTCACGAGCGACGCTGCTAAAATTGAGCTTTCAGACTGAACAGTACACAAGCCTTCATCAAAACCTGGTAAGCTCACAGGCAAAACGCTTTCACTCAATCGCAACGCCCCCGATAATTCTGATTTAGTTACATGAAGTTCACCGGGAGCAAAATTTTCTGCGACTCTTAAAGCTGAATATGTTGGCTGATTCATGAGTTCAAAGAGTTGATATAATTCTGACCTGCTCCAAGTTTTCGACCAAGCCGGCAATGACCACACAGGAACTCCCGCAAAGGCTGCACGCTCATCAAGTGAAGTAGACGTTTTGTAAGCAGATAATAGTTCTTCGCCGTTCTCCAAAATTTTTCGCAACACAGCATTAACAAGTCCAACATATCTAAAGCTAGCTTTATCACGTTTGAGATACTCGACAAGTCCGTTAATCAAGACTCCTTCAGAAAATCTGCGAAGCTCAAGCAAACCTCCAGCACCCGTAATCATTACAACATATACAGGCACGGGCAATTTCTCACGAGAACGCAAAAACCTGCCTACAATATTTTCCCAAAGCTCGCGCTTCCTCATCACGATATAAATCAACGACGACGCTAACGAAATATCGGGCGCACTCATTTTTTCACGATCAGCAAGTTTTCTCAAAGCCTCTGATGCAAACATGCCCTTACTGTTCTGACTCTCAATCAAGATTTTCAAGGCCGCTTCTATTCCACGCATTTTTGCCAAGAATTAACGCCTCCGAGATCGTGCAATAAGAATCATTCTTACTAGTGTTAAAGCACTTGTTAAAGCCGCCGCAATGTAAGTCCAAGCTGCTGCAGTCAAAACCTTTTTGGCCCCGTCAAGCTCTGTAGGTGTTAATGTGTTAGTCTGCTCCAAAAGTTTTAGAGCTCGTGAACTCGCATTAATCTCAACGGGAAGTGTAACAAGGTGGAATATCAAAGCCGCTGTGAATAACATGATGCCGATATTTACAAGCAATGAATTAGCCATCAACAAACCCACGAAGAACAACGGAGTCGAAGCACTTGTAGCAATATTGACGACTGGTACTATAGAATTTCTGAACATCAGGGGCGAATAGGCTTCCAAATGTTGAATAGCGTGTCCAGTTTCATGAGCAGCTACTCCGATTGCCGCAATACTCCTACCTCCATAAACACTGTCCGATAAATTCAGAGTCCTGTTTCGTGGGTCATAATGATCTGTGAGATTTCCGCTGACGTGATTGACTGGCATGTTAGCCATACCGTAAAGGCCAAGTAAATTTCTTGCAACGCTGTCTGCTGTAACACCTGTACGCGCTTGAACTTGGCTGTATTTGCTGAAAGTTGATTGCACTCTCGATTGCGCCCACATTGATAATAAAATTGCGGGGATTACAATAATGATCGTAGGATCAAGTCCATAACCGTAACCTAACATAATAAATGCCTCCTTAAATGACAATTAGATTACAGTATAGCAAAACCCAAAAAAGTGAGAGAGCTTCAAGACCTCTTATTCTGAAGTTATGAAGTTGTACCTTCTGGAAAATGTGTCTCGAGCTTTCTGAAAGCGGGTTCATACTCCCACGATAAACCCGTCATTGGATCTGTGAATATTGTGATCGTAATTTTATTCATTCTCTCCACGCCTCAAACGTCAAATTATTAACGCCCCAAGTTTGTATATCCTAATACATTACGTAAATATTTTCCGGAGCGATATTCAAGATCTCGTTGTAAATTTTCGTTATAGCCGTAATGAGATTCATTGCCAAAAATTTTTGCCTCAATGTAAGCTGCCTTAATGTCCTGACCACGCAGCCATATGTGCGAATCGTTCTCGAATATCACCATTAAATAAGCTTCAGTTTTCCCCGGTACAAGTTCAATAGCTTTCCCCAAGGCTGATTTTATTCTAGCTTCCTGCTCTTTCGTAACGCTGCAATTAACATGCGAAATTATGAACGGCATTTATTCCCACCCCTTCACAAGATTCAAAATATCATCTGCAATTTCTTGCTCCTTTTGCTGGTAAGTGTGGCCGGTTTTCTGAATGAAGATTAATTTATTCTCGTCCTGTGTAGGCATGTGATCATTAATGTTGCTCAAGAAGCCCGCTGGATCGCCATAAGTGAATCTGCCATAAGTCCCGATTATCATAGCGCCAGTGTGAGTAATCTGTTCAACCCGTGAGAAATCCCCGTCAGATTCAACATGAACATTATTAAGTGTAGACGTGAACAACCATTGATAAGCAGTGTTCGCAATACATTCTACCCAGCCCATAAAATAGAATGGAAGCATCTTATCGCCGTCGCCTCGTTCAACGTAATTGCGGATAATATTTTTCTCCTGTTTCGTTACGTTACTCATGAGCCAAGGAAGATTAGCCGGACTCAACAAGAGAAAGTGACTGACGCAATTTTCAAATATGCTTCAATATCTTCATCGGTGTAATTAAAATCTTCGTTCCATGAGCCTGTAATTTCCGGGGTGTTGGTCTTAACGCTAAACGTATGAATCTCTCCGAAAGCGTCGTTAGTCTGTGCATAGATAAAATCGATTCCATTTTCTGAAAGTGTGTCGCCTATGTTGTAATAAAACGGGTTGGAGTAAAAATTTCCGTGTATTCCGGTTATGGCAATCACAACAGTGTCAGCTTTTTGTGGCGAGTCAAATAATACACCGTTCAATAACGTCCCGCGCTCTGTCTCAACGTCAATTTTACGCATGATTATTTTCTCCTGAAGACGCAACGATGAGAAGGCGAACCATAACATGCATTGCACGAGATACATTTTGACTCTGTAGCCTCATGATTCAATAGTTTATTTGGTAAATCAGGTTCACGGAGCAACGGACGCGATAACGATAGCAATTCTATTTTCGTGGTATTGAGTATATTTTGCATTGTCTCAAGACTCCTCAAACCTCCAACGAGAATCACGGGCACGGAAATTTTCTCAGCGAGTCCTGCGGCAAAATTTAGAAAGTAAGCTTCATTAACATGTGGCTTAATCCCTGCGACTGATGTTCCATTACCGCTAATTTCGATTGAATCTATTCCAGCTTCTGCGAGGCGTGTACAAATTTCAAAGCTCTCTTCTTCGTCAAGCCCTCCGAATGTGAAATCGCTGCAATTAATCTTGATAGTAACGTGAAGTTCCGGAACAGCATTCTTAATTCCGTCCAGTATCTCTAATAGAATCCGTGAACGTTTTTCAGTGTTGCCTCCGTAAGAATCATTTCTGTGATTGACTCGTGGACTTATAAAGCAACTCAGGAAGAAGAAGTGTGCTGCATGAATCTGTACTCCGTAAAAATTAGCTAGCCTTGCTCTCTTGGCCGCATCAATGAATAAATTTATCACGTGCTTAATTTCGTCGTGAGTCATTTCGTCCGGCTCTACCTGATTGTAACCTCGATAAAAGGCTCCTAGCGCAAGTTGTGAGATTACAGGACAGTTTTCAGCGTGAATTATGTCGGTTAAGACTCGATATTGCGGGATTAACTCATCGTGTGAAAGTCTCATCATGCCACCGAAGTAAGAATCATTATCCGCAACGCTTGTGAAGCCCGTAATAATTCCTCCGACTCCTCCTTTAGTAAGCTCTCTGTAAATTTCGTAAGTGTCTTCATTGACACCGCCGTCAGGTTATGCGAGAGCCTCCCAAGTTGCTGAACGTATAAGCCTGTTCCTCAAAGTCAAATTCTTTAAGCTCATTTTATCGAATACATTTTCATGAATTTATTCCTCCTGTAAAAAATCAACGCGCTAGATTATAATTTGTTGCATAAATTTTTGAAGTATGAAGAATTTTCTTAGCCGCTATATTTTATGTAGCAATATGAGAGGGGAAAACTTGACATGAAGGGAATTTTGCCGGAACACGAAAATATCTACGACACGACCTGCCCAATACTTTACGCGATGAAGATAATAGGTCAGAAATGGAAGCTGCCGATTTTGTGGTATATAACGGACGCGAAGAAGCAAACTTTACGCTACAAAGAACTAGAGAGAAAAGTTGTGGGGATAACCGCGACGATGTTGACGAAATGTTTACGAGAACTTGAGGCCGACGACCTAATCAAACGCAAACAATATAACACGATACCGCCGACTGTTGAATATAGATTAACGAAACGAGGGAAGACTCTAATTCCAGCTCTTGAGTCAGTGTATCAATGGGCAGAAACGCAAATGAACTCACAAAAATACACCCCCCGGATTGATTCCAGAGGGCTAAAATTTATGTTAAGGGTTATGCGATAATTTTCTGCGCTTCTTCCTGAATCTTCTTAAGGTGTTCTGGACTCACGAAGCTTTCCGCGTATAACTTGCAAATATTTTCTGTGCCTGAAGGTCTTGCAGCGAACCAGCCGTTAGCCGTTGTAACTTTCAAGCCACCGATTGAAGCATTATTTCCTGGAGCCTTTGTGAACTTGGCCGTGATTTTATCTCCTGCGAGAGTGTCCGCCCTGATGTCGTCAGGGGATAATTTGCCGAGTTTTGCTTTCTGTTCTGGGGTTGCGGGCGTGTCTATTCTTGCGTAATAACTCGTGCCGTATTTTGCTGTGATTTCCTCGTAATGCTTGGCCGGGTTCTTGCCTGTAACTGCTGTAATCTCACATGCTAACAAGTCCATGATTATTCCATCTTTGTCTGTTGTCCATACGGAGCCGTCTCTGCACAAGAAGGAAGCGCCTGCGCTCTCTTCACCGCCGAATCCCATAGAGCCATCAAGCAAGCCATCAACGAACCACTTAAAGCCTACAGGTACTTCACACAATTTGCGACCAATTCCTGCTGTGACTCTGTCAATGATTGAACTTGAGACAACAGTTTTGCCGACCATTGCATCGGCACGCCAATTTTTGCGCGACGTGAATAAATGCTGAACTGCTACGGACAAATAAGCGTTGGGATTCATTAGGCCTTGAGGAGTTACGATTCCGTGACGGTCATAATCTGTGTCATTTCCGAACGCAATATCATATGAATCTTTCAGCTTAATTAAATTCGCCATTGCCCAAGGTGATGAACAGTCCATTCTGATTTTGCCGTCGTGGTCAGGAGGCATGAACGAGAACGTCGGATCTAAATTCGGGTTGACTACTTCAAGATTCTTTATGCCGTAAATTTCAGCGATAGGTGCCCAGTAATAAATTCCGCTTCCGCCCAAAGGATCAGCACCGATCTTCAAACCTGATTTAGCGATAGCTTCCATGTCAACGACGCTTGCAAGTGCCTTCACGTAAGGAATTACGAAATCCTCAAAGTGAACATTATCAAGCTTAATAGCTCTCTCAAATGGTACGCGCTTAATCGAACTTACTCCGGCCTTGATTAATTCGTTAGCTCTGTTCTGAATCTTGCTCGTGATTTCTGGTGACGCAGGGCCTCCGCTTGGTGGGTCGTACTTGATTCCGCCGTCAGTAGGTGGATTGTGTGAAGGAGTGATGACCATTCCGTCAGCTTCTTTGCCTTTGGGAGCAGTCTTGTTATAAGCGAGAATTGCTCGTGAGATTACGGGAGTTGGTGTTGGTGCGAAATTTTCCTGCAAGATTAATTCAACACCATTAGCGGCCAAAACCTCTACACAAGTTCTCATTGAAGGCTCTGAAAGCGCGTGAGTGTCAGCTCCGAGATATAACGGGCCAGTGATCCCTTCGGCTGTACGATGTTCAACAACTGCTTGAGCTATTGCGAGTATGTGAGATTCGTTGAAGCTGTGAAGCGCTGAACTTCCTCTGTGGCCTGAAGTTCCGAAAGCTACCTGCTGTGTCTTGTCGTCAGGATTGGGAGCGAGCGTGTAGTAGTCGCTGATTAATGACGGGATATTAACAATTTTGCGTTCCTGCATAGGTACAATAAACCTCCGTTCTTGATTTCTTGATTTAGCTTTTATGGATTGATGAGATTATACCCCGTTTACGTTGTTAATCGCAAGAAGTTTAGAGTAAGTGGCAAGTGTTCGTAAATTCGCACATAAATTTTTCACAAACATGAATACGAAAAAAGTAAGGTTGTGTTATAATTATCTCGGCGAAAATATAAAGACTAACACATGGCTACAATAAGCCCACCTTACTGTATGTCATTATACCACAAGGCGAGCGCAATGTGTCATGTGTATATCATATTATTTTTGGCTCAAAAATCTTTGAGGAGGAATCTACATGAAGAAGTTCTTTGTAGTGTTGATTGTTACGTGTGTGTTGAGCGTTGCGTTTTGTGCGTGGGGAATGAGTCTTCGAACCTATATACTTGATGGAAAAGTAGGAGAGTCGTACATTGCAAGTATACTGCCGATGGATTGGGCATGGTTAGCTCCAGCTACGATAAGTTATTCAATAAGGGGAACTTTACCTCCAGGATTAAAATTGTCTGACAGTACAGGATATTCAACAAATATTGAAGGTACTCCAACAGAAGCAGGAGAGTGGTCGTTTACAGTTACAGCAACAGCTCGTTCTCAGCTAAGTTCGGTATCTGATTCTGCTTCGGAGTATTGTACAATCAAAATTACAGGCTCTGGTTCTGGCAGTGAATCTGGAAGCAGCGGAGGTTCAGGTGGTTCTAGTGAGTCAGGAGGTAGCAGCGGAGATTCAGGAAGTTCTGATGGCAACAGTGGAGACTCAGGAGACAGTAAAGGCGGGCTCAGTGGTGGGTCTGGCGGAGGTTGTGATTCAGGGATAGGAATTATGGGGTTGATACTTCTCGGAGCAGGTTTAGTTCGTAAGTTCAAGTAACGTTAGCAAATATTTCAAGCGCTACTCATGGCATAAGTCACGGGTAGCGTTTATTTTATCCCCTAAAGTCCCCAGAAAGTTATTCCGCGTTTTGTCCCTTCGTAGAACTCTATAATGTGCTGAATTTCTGGAATATATTTTACCTTGTTGCTTAATGCCTCGTTCAATGAATCTGTAAAGCGTCGCTCTTTGCTGTAAAGCTCACGGTAAAATCTCGTAATCTCTCGTCGTTTCTCTGCGTCAAAACCTGCTCGTTCGAGTCCAACTTTGTTTAGCCCGGTTAAGCGTAACGGATCCCCTGAAGCCAGTGTGTAATGCGGAACGTCCTTAACGACTCTATACATACCGCCAATCATGCAATAATCGCCGATTCTCACGAACTGATGTACTCCCGCCATTCCTCCAAACACCGTGTGATTTCCAACCTGTACAAATCCAGACAAACCGACTTTGTTAGCGATCGTTACGCAATTTCCAACATGAACATTATGTGCAAAGTGTACGCCGTCCATTATGAAGCAGTCGTCGCCGATTATGGTTTCATTGCCTTCACCTGTTGCGCGATTTACAGTTACGTTTTCACGGATTAAGTTATTGTTGCCTATACGCACGTAAGAGACTTCGCCTTTGTAGCCATGGTCTTGAGGTTCGCCGCCAATAGCTGTGTACTCAAAAATTCTACAGTCGCTACCGATTGATACATAATCATGAACTTTTACGTAAGCATATAAATTTGTCCTATCGCCTATAGAAACTTTGTCTTCAATTATGCAAAAAGGCCCTATGTTTACGTCCTCGCCAAGTTCGACTTTCGGAGATACTATTGCAGTTGGGTGTATATTAACGCTCACTTGTTCTCGTCCTCCTTATTCAGGGAATCGCCAATCATGAACAAAAACTCACCTTCGGCCACAACCTCATCATTGACGTAACCGGTTACTTTTGCTTTACCAGAAAACCCTCGTAACCTGATTAATTCAGCCTTAGTTACAAGTTTATCGCCTGGTCGTACAGGTTTCCTGAATCTCACTTTGTCAGCGCCTGCGAAGAACGCAATTTTATTACCCTGTTCTTTGCCTAGTTTCAAGCCAACCATTACGGACGCAACTTGACCCATACTCTCAAGGATCAAAACACCCGGCATTATGGGATCGTCGGGAAAATGTCCCTGAAAGAACGCCTCGTTAATCGTAAGATTCTTGTAGCCCGTAATAGAATTGTCATCATAATCAGTTATTCTGTCGACCATTAAGAACGGGTAACGCTGTTTCAAGATCTTCATAATCTCTGTAATTCCTAGTTCTGGCATAAAATTTATTCTCCCTTCAAGATTTGTTCTCTTAATTTTTCTGCTAACTTTAAGTGTAATTCATGGCCTGCTCGTAATGCTATAACGTGAGCTTTCAACGGTCTACCTACTGCGGCCAAGTCTCCAATTAGGTCAAGTATTTTGTGCCTCACAAATTCATTTTCCCAACGAAGCCCACCTGACGCCTGAATCTCTTTACCAACGACTATTGCGTTATCGAGTGAGCCGCCTAATGCCATACCGTGAGCTCGTAAATATTCTATGTCTGACAACATTGCAAAAGTTCTTGCGCTTGCGATGTCATTGTAATAATTCTCCGGGGAATGCTCGTAATCGAAAACTTGTGTGCCGATAAATTCATATTCAACCGTGTAAGTTATGTGCAATCTATCAGCCGGGAACGCAGCTACAAATCTTTTCCGATTGTCGCTATTAACTATCACAGGCTTAGAGACTTCAGTTGCTTCAACATAATTATCATTGCTTCTGTGTTTCAAAATTTCGTCGCTCAACAATTTTCCACAGCCATCAAGTGCAGGCATTTCACCACCGTTGACTCTTACATTTACTCCTGACCATATTCCAAGACCGGTTAATGCGCTTAAAACATGTTCGCAAGTCCTGATTTTAGTATCTTCGTCGAATATGTAATCAGAGCCGCGATTTGTTCCTGAAAACCTCAAGCTCCTCAACGGTTGCCCGTTCATAAGTATCTCAGAAGCTTTGCAAGGTTCGATTATCAACTCGCATTCTTTACCACTGTGAAGGCCAAGACCTCCTAACATTATTTTCCCGTTTAGACGCATTATTTTTGCAAAGCCTCCAATTTTTTCTCAAGTTGTCTAATTCTTTTGAACAGTGTCGGTAAATCCGCAGCCAGTACTAGAGCACGTTTTGATTCATTATGTGGGCGAGCCGGAAAACCTGAAACAACACTACCTGCCGGTATATCATGAGTAACTCCCGCACGTCCAGCGACAATTGAGCCTGCTCCGATAGTAACGTGATCAGTAATTCCAACTTGGACAGAAATTGTAACATTGTCCTCAATAACGCTGCTGCCTCCAATCCCAGACATTGAACAAATTATGCAGTTCCTACCGACTTTGACGTTATGACCAATTTGAACTTGATTATCAATCTTTGTGCCGCTGCCAATCACTGTATCATTCATTGCCCCACGGTCAATCGTTGTGCAAGCCCCTATTTCAACGTCATCACCGATAGTTACGCCGCCATTTTGAGGGATTTTCACTATTTTGTCTTTCTCACGAACGAAACCAAAACCGTCAGCACCGATCACAGTTCCTGAATGGATTAGACAATTTTTCCCCAGCCTAACATTTTTCAGCAGAACTGCATTAGCTTCGATAACGCTTCCTTCTCCGATTTCACAGCCGTCTCCTAGGAAAGCACAAGCCCCTACATAAACGTCTTTGCTGATTTTTGCGTCAGGTGAGATTACCGCACGTTCATGAATCCCTGTTAGTTTCTTATCGTTTGAGAATAACGCTAGCAATTTTGGCAATAAAGCTCGTGGATTTTCGCAGATTATTCCGTCACGTTGTTCAGCGTCAAAAATTTCATGAGGAGCAACTATAGCGATATTTTTATCAAGAGTTTCAAGGGCTTTTTTGTCCCATATTACACATAATGAATGTATATCAGCGTCTTGAGGTGAAGAAATTCTCGTAATATCGCGTTCGCGTTTTCCGTACACATAAATCTTTTCGTCGTCCAGTCTTTCAAGGATTTCAGTTAATTTCATAGATGCCACACTCCTCTTAGTCCTAGTTTGTCTTTTCCTAAACTGTCATAATACAATTCCACTGAAACATGTTCATCAAATCTATAGCCTAAAGCTGCTTCATGGGCTTCAAGTTCTGGACTAAATCTCCAAAACGCGTATGGTCTCCTGATTTTCAAAGGGCTATACTGAACTCTGAAGAAATATTCGTTATCGGGCCATTGATTTTCTATACCTAACCAAAAATTATTAACTAGCTCAAATCTTCCGCCCACTCTGCTGATCACGTCAAAATCATTTAATGAGAATATAGCTTCAATATAAATTTCGGGGTTGAGCCATATATCAGGTCTAAATCCAAAAAACGCTCCGACCTCGGGATAACGTCCTTCAAGGCCAGCAAATGCAGCCACCCACATTTGAAACATGAAGTCTTTACTGTCAACTCTTGCTTCTAAACTTGAAACAGTATCCGCTACAAACGTAACACTTACATCAGCGCGTAAATTTTCCACCGAATGGCGGTCTTCAAGAAATTCATTGGCCAATGTTTCGATCTCCTCCTTATGAGTTTTAGCCCACTGTACAGGCACTCCGATTAGTGGCGAGAACGCCGGGATTAATTTAGCTTCCAAGTATGATCTAATCATTACAGGGACTGTATGGGAATATAAATCTGGCTTTATTGCTAGTATTAAATTTGTTGATGGTCTAAACGATATGTTAATCAAAGTTGAATTTTGAGATATGTATATTTGTACAGAAAAGTCCCACCCTGGCAATTTATTCTCTACAATTTTGCCTATTTTGCTGCGTAATTCCTCGTCAGCCCAAGTGAAAGCACTCTGTGGCAAATTTTCAACTAATGCAAAAATTTCATCATCTACTCCAGCTATATCATTACTGAACCATTCTAAAGCCATACCTCGCAAGTCTGGACGATTTAATTTTACTTCAGGCTTAATAATTTCATCACTGGCAACAAAAATAATTGCAGGTCCATCACGTTTAGGCTGAACCTTGACGTCGTAACCTGCAAACAATCTAGCTGCAACTATAGCTAAAGTCCCTTCACGATCTATATCCTGTCTATTAGGAATTTCCGACCATACGGCTAAAAGACTTCTTGTTACTGCACTTTCAAGCCATTGAGGGACACCCGATATACTCAAAGCATAGCATGGTTTTACAGCCAAAAGTAGGAGAAATATCAAGCTAAAACATTTCGCCAAATCCAAAATATGTTCTGTTTTCCTCTTCACCTTTCGCATAATCTACACGCATACTTCCGAACGGTGTTTTAATTCTTGCTCCTATTCCAAAATTGTCATGATAATCGTCCCAATCCATTGTATCATCAGCGTTGCCTATATCATAGAAGCCTACTATTGACAACATTGACGCAACTGGCACACGAATCTCAAAATTTCCCATATACATATTTGTGCCTTCAAATGAACGTGAGCTAAAACCTCGTAGAGTGTTCATGCCTCCAAGAGAATATCTTGCGTACGCCGGTATTTCTTCCTTAGACGTCGATCCTATTCTCAATCTTGCTGCAAATAATAACGGGTTTTCGTCCGTCCACATTGAGCCAATATCAAACGCTCCCGTTAAAACGTGATTAAGCGACATGTAAAATCTTGCTTGAGTCCAATACTTCAAGTATTCATATTCTCCACCAAGGGCTTTAACTGATTGCTCAAAATTTGTGTCCCAAACGAAGCCTTTAGGATATGGTGAATACTCGTCGCGTTTATCCCAAGTTAGTGCAAGTTCTACTGTTTGGTTAGTACCATCCCACATTGTCAGCTCATCAAAATATCCAGGTATAGCATTATGAATATCGTCGTATTCTGTTTTCTCATTGCGTAAGGTCAAAAACCAGCTCCACTCTTCATTTTGGAATTTCTTGCCTATTCCGACATAGCCCATAATACTTTTTTCATCGTATTCAAATTGCCGTATTCCTCGCCTGTAATAATATCTGTCCTCATAGCTCCTGTATCTTACACCAACTCGCCAGCCGTATGTATGAGCGTCCATATAAGGACTTGACAAAGTTGTCCAGTAACTCGCTTCGTCTCCTTCGCTGAAACCAATCTCAAAACGGTATCCACGTCCCCATAAATTTGTATCGCTGTATGTTAAGCCTCCAGAAAGTCCACTCTCGGTTCCATAAGCTAAATTTAATCCCACCGAAGCTGTGCGTTTTTCCTTGACTGTTAGAATTACGTCTACTGTTTTGCCATCGTCTTCAGGTACGTCAAAAGCCACATTTACGTCTTCAAAATATCCAAGCCCCTGAAGTTTTCCAAGTTGATGTCTAAAATGTATTACGTTGAAAATATCTCCGCGTTTCAGCTTTATTTCACGGCGTATAACTTTAGTCTCTGTCTTCACGTTACCCTGAACTATAATATCTCCTACTTGTGGTTCAAGGATAGTTACGTAGATATTTCCTCCCTGAATCTGAACGTCTGAAACTCTTACCATTACGTAGCCGTCATTATGATAACGTTCTTGTATTCGGTCTAAATCATTTCGGAAAAATTGGCGATTAAAAACTGTGCCAGCTTGACTGAATACTTCAGTCATTAATTGTTCGCTTGTGTACATGGTGTTACCTGTAAAGTTTATTGACTCGATTATAGGATTTTCCTGTACGGAGAACATTACGCCAACTCCGCCGCCTTCCGGTCTTATATCGACATCAACAAACGAGAAGAAGCCCTGATTGTAAATTGCCTCAACGTCAGTTTGCACGTTATCACGTTCAAGGATACCGCCTGGTTTAGTCTTGACTACGCTTAAAATATAATCCTGGTCTATTTGCGAATTTCCTATAACTCCCACTGAAGTAACCTGAATTTCCGAGCGTTCTGCAGCATTTGCACACACAGAAATTAGCAATAGGGCAAATATCAACAAAAACGACAATTTATTCTCTTTAACCAACAATTTTGTATTTCTCCCCTTTACGATTTATTTAATCTCAATGACTGAACTATTATTTTTCAAAGCTCTCTGTCCGGTCTGTACAAGTGAGAAAACTTTATCATAAGCTACCGTCTTCTCTGGCTTAATCTTGTCAGTTTTTGCGTTTGCTGTAACTTTCTTTGAGACTGGAGTATTTTTTTTCTGAACAGATGATTTACTCGCTACTGTTTTTTGTGATTTAACGTTATCTATCTTGGCCGATATTTCCTTCTCTGTGTTTTCGCTTATGACTAAGATAGGCTCAGCAAGGACGATTTCAGCTTCATCACGTTCAACTATGCTAACTGGAATTTGATGAATATCTTTGGCGATTGGAAAAACCGCAAGTAAGACCACCAACATTGCTAAGAATGCTATCTTAGAGAAATACATAAGCCACGAAAAAGTTTTGGCCTCATGAATTTCTTCGGGGTTGACTTTTGCCCAAACGTCTTGCCTTAAATTCTCAAGGTCAGCTTTCGCACACTCGGCGTCCATTAAGGCACTCTCTAAGGCTCCAGAGCTATAGGACTGTTTCAATCTCTCAAGCCAACGAATTATCCCGGCGACGCGTTTATCTATCAATGCAGCATGTTTCAATGATTAACACTCCCTTAACTTAAAGCACCTTCGAGGCCAAGCCACATACGAATCTTGGCTATAGCCGTCCGACGCAATCTATACACATGACTGACATCGAGTTTTTTCTCCCTAGCAACGTCCTTGGGCTTCTTCCCCTCAAAGAACAACGCCGACACTATTTCAGCTTCTTTGCCTTCAAGTTTGGAAATTGCTTCTGCTGCGTCAAGCCAGTCATTATCGCTGCGTTCTAATTCTTCACTGTCATCAACAACCTGCAACCATTCATCAGGCATAGGCAACGGGGCTTTCCTCTCTGAACGTTCAAGCATGTTGATAATCTGTCCATGAATTTTGTGATAAGCATACGTAGAAAACTTAAATTCACGATCAGGTTCAAATTTATCCACAGCGTTAATCAGTGCCAGCATACCCTCTTGAATTATGTCTTGTTTCAGTTCTGTATCATTCACGTGAATCTTTCCGGCTATCCAGAATACAAGCGGCCTATACGAGACTATAAGCTCTTCACGAGCGTCAATATCTCCCTGCGAACAAAGCTGCCATAAAATTTTTTCTCGTTCAGAATCCATGCTCATAATTTCCCCCACACCGGCAATGTCTGTCCATATTCTCCGGCTCTCACGTGCATATTATCATTCGCGAAGGCTAAACAAGTATGACCATTCCTAATTTCTATTCCTGACATAGCACAGTTTGATACGTCCATGTTCCAAGTCTTATGAGGGTTGAGACCAAGTAATACTGCGTAAAGTGCCCGCATAATTCCCCCATGAGATATCACGACTATACGCTGATAATTTCCCGACAAAAATTTCTCACATGCCCTTGAAAGTCTTGCGCTTAATTCCTCCCAAGACTCTGCACCTTCAGGAGGATTAAAGAATGGATCATTTCGCCAACGTTTGAAAATTCCAGGTTGACTTTCTTCAAGCCCGGTGATTGATTGACCTTCCCAACTAGCAAAATCTATTTCTTGAAGTTCAGGTAAAATTATTGGCTTGAGATTAACTTGTTCGGCTATAGCTTGCGCAGTGTATAGCGCACGATCTAATGGACTTGTATATATGACTTCCGGTGGCCATGATAATAATCTCTTAGCTAAAGCTTTTGCTTGTAACTTGCCTTCTTCGGTGAGTTGCACGTTAGTTTTTCCCTGAAAGCGATACGTTTTGTTCCATTCTGTTTGTCCGTGCCTTGCTAATATAACTCGTCGAGGCTCATTGTTATCTGCCAAAATGTTTGTGCCTCCTTTTACCTGCTTGTTAATTTCATTGATTAATTTTTGCGTAATTATAGCATGTGGTATTATTGCCATAAAAAACGGAGCATGAATTTATTATGTTGAATGTAAGACTTAGACCTGAGGAAGAAGCAGCTTTGAATCTAAGAGCATTATACGACGCTCACGGCTACTCTTTCTACAGAATGAGCAGATTTGAGGAATACGACTTTTACGCCGGCAAGAAAGATTTTTTGACTTCAAGCAATATATTAACCTTCACAGACATTAACGGCAAATTAATGGCTTTACGTCCTGATGTTACACTCTCAATAATTAAGCATATGAAATTTATTGATGACGTTCCCCAAAAATTTTATTATGACGAGAAAGTTTATCGAGTGCCCAAAAATGCAAACACCTTTCGCGAAATTTCACAAGCAGGAATTGAATGTGCAGGAAACCTTAACGCTCGAGATTTACGTGAAGTTTTAGAGTTAGCATTATTAAGCCTTAAGACCATAGCAAGCGGACGAAAATTTATTCTTGATGTAGCAAATGCCGCTATGATAGCTGAACTTGTACCTGAAACACAAAGTCGTAATGAGATTCTGAAATGTATAGCAGAGAAGAATATTCATGAGTTAAAACAATTAAACGCTGACGAAAAATTAGTTGCTCTCATGACGTCACCTAAACTTGACGCAAATACAATTTCGATAATTGATTCACTGAACGAGTATCACGAACATATTCGCATAGATTTTTCCGTATTGAATAATCTCAATTACTACAATGGTATAGTATTTCGAGGCTTCATCGAGGGAATACCGGAGAGCATTTTATCAGGCGGACAATACGATAATTTGATGGGCTTAATGGGTCGTAAAAATTGTAAGGCTATTGGTTTTGCTGTGTATCTTGATTTAGTGGAGAGGGGATTTTCTCATGATTAATATAGCGTTGCCGAAAGGGAGGCTTGGCGAAAAAGTTTACGGCTTGTTTGCTAAAGCTGGTTATGAATTTCCAGGCATGCTAGATAACAATCGTAAGTTGGTGTTTGAAAACGAAGCTTTGAATATGCGAGTGTTCTGGGTAAAACCTTTTGATGTTCCTGTATACGTTGAACGAGGTACTGCTGATATTGGAGTAGCTGGAAAAGATATTTTGCTTGAACGTGCTCCGGACGTTTATGAACTTTTGGATATTCAGACCGGAAAGTGCAAAATGGCTATAGCTGCGAAGAATGATTTTCATGATAACCCACAAAAAATTTTGCGAGTTGCTACAGAATTTCCTAACATTGCACAGAATTATTATGCCAGACTTGGCCGTGAAATTGACATTATAGCTTTACGAGGCTCTCTAGAACTTGCTCCAGTTTTGGGATTATCAGACGTTATCGTTGACATTGTTGAGACTGGAACGACATTGCGAGAAAATAATTTGAGCGTTATAAGTTTCATTGCTGATTTGAGTGCGAGACTTATAGCTAATAAGTCAGCGTATAAATTTAAGACTGAAGCTATTGACGAAATTATGAGGAGGATAAATTGTGATTAAAATAGTCGGTTTAGACGAATATTTGCAGTCAGAATCAAGAAAAGAGAATAAGCTACCAGATGTAAGTGAAAAAGTTAAAGAGATTCTTGAAAACGTGAAGGCTCGAGGCGATAAAGCTGTCATTGAGTACGAACAGAAATTTGATCGTGTTATGCTCACAGACTTAGAAGTATCCCCTGAAGAGAAAGAAGAGGCTCTGGGCTCAATTAGCGATGACTATTTACAGATTTTGACGAGATCAGCAAACAATATTCGTGAATTTCACTCAAGGCAAGTACGTAACGGTTTTATGTTTTCGAATAAAGAGGGCGTTATCTTAGGACAACGAATTATATCGCTTGAAAGAGTTGGTTTATATATTCCAGGCGGCACAGCGTCTTATCCGTCAAGCGTCTTGATGAATGCAATTCCCGCTCGTATAGCTGGCTGTGAGGAAATTTATATGGCCACACCTCCAAAAATCAAACCCGAAATTATAGCGGCTGCAGAAATTGCCGGAATTGATAAGATTTTCAAGATGGGCGGCGCTCAAGCAATCGGAGCATTTGCTTACGGTACTGAAAGCGTTAAGAAAGTTGACAAGATCGTCGGACCTGGAAATATTTACGTGGCTGAAGCAAAACGTCAGGTATTTGGAAGAGTCTCAATAGATATGATAGCAGGACCAAGCGAAATTCTTATAATCGCCGACAAGAATAATTATCCCTCACATTTAGCAGCAGATATGCTTGCACAAGCTGAACATGATAAACTGGCTCGGGCAATATTAATCACAAATTCAATGAGGATAGCCAAAAATGTTAGTGCGGAGATCGAATCGCAATTAATGAAATTAGAACGTCATGGAATAGCTCGTGAATCAATTGACAATAACGGAAGAATAATTATCGTGAAAAATTGGGATCAAGCCTGTGAACTTGCTAACGAGATAGCCCCCGAACACTTGGAAATTTGTGTAGATGATGCGTTTGAATGGCTAGCTGAAGGAAGGATTAGAAATGCTGGTTCAATTTTTATTGGGCGTTATTCACCGGAAGCATTAGGAGATTACTACGCCGGACCAAATCATACTTTGCCTACAATGAGTACAGCCAGATTCTCAAGTCCGCTTTCAGTTGATGATTTTGTTAAGAAGTCTCAGTATATCTACTACAGTTCCAAGGCTTTGTCAGAAGTCGCTGATGACATTGAAAAGTTTGCTAATTCTGAAGGGCTTACGGGCCACGCGAATAGCATAGCGATTCGTAAGGAATGGTGATCAATTGTGTACAGTCATGATTTTATTGTGCAACCTTCTGACGCCTCATGTAATGGAACTATAAAACTTAAAAATCTGCTGGACTATTTCCAGAATGCTGCGGGGCTTGCTGTTGAAGATCTTGAGGGTAATACTTCAGAATTTATTTCGAGGGGTTATGCCTGGATATTGATGCGTTATGAGATTGAGTTCATTGGAAAACTGCCAGCCATTGACGAGAAATTTACAATTAACACCTTTCACGATCCTTCGCATGGCTATAACATGTTGAGAGTGTTCGATGTCCGGGACAAAAATTCTAACCCCATAATCTGGTCAAAGACTTCATGGCTTCTGCTTGATTTAGCCGCCGGCAGACCTGTTAAACCTGCTTCACATATACCTGAAGTTCTTACGCGCGATACAGGAGAGATTAGCCCTGATTTTCATGAAATTCCAGACGTTGAAAACATAATTTACAGCAATGAATTTCTCGTTCGATTTCATGATCTTGATTACAATTCACACGTTAATAACGCTGTCTATTTTGGTTGGGTTTATGACCATACGCCAATCGACTTGATGGCACATGAACTGAAATCAGTATATGCTTCATTCAGGTCAGGTGCTAAGCTTGATGAAAAAGTTACGTTGAATTTCTCAAAACTAGATGAAAATAATTTTGCCTGCAAGATATTGCGTGAAAACGTCAACAAACCTAGCGCGAATTTCTTGTGTTCATGGAAGGAGATTAACTCATGAACATCGTTATTGTAGGTGCAGGAGAAGTTGGCCGCAGTGTAGCGAAAACTCTTTCAGATGAGGGACATAATATCTACTTAGTTGAGAAAGATGAAGCTCAAGCGAAAAGCATTGATGAAGAATTAGACGTACAAGTTATACGAGGAAATGGAGCACGCCCACAAGTTTTGGCACAAGCCGGAGTTACTCAAAGCGGTGACGTTGATATTCTGATAGCTTGCACAAATCGCGACGAAGTAAATATGCTCTCTTGCTGGATAGCTCATAGTGCTGGTGTCCCTAACGTAATTTCACGCGCAAGAAATTTAGAGTTCACTGACAGTGCTGACTGGGGAAAAAAACTAGGAATTGACGCAATGATCTCTCCTGAACGTTCGATAGCTCGCGAGATTATTAGCCTGCTTGAGGTTAGTTCAGCAATGCACGCCGCAGAATTACTCGATGGAAGAGCCGCTATTTACACACTGAAAATTTCTGAAGATTCCCCATTAGTGAATATGGCTTTGAAGGATTTGCGAGCAAAGTGGCCGGACTTAATAGCTGTATTCGTGCACGTCGAACATGAGGACGGAGAAGCAGGAGTTCCTAACGGTTTCACTGTGTTAAGGGCTAATGATGTGTGTTACGTTGTTACTTACAGACAAAGCGCGGATTTATTGCAGCAAATTTTCCAACCTGATATAAGAAAATCTCGTTCATTGCGTAAGTTATTCATCGTTGGAGGCGGCAAACTAGGTACACAAATTGCTCAAGCCGTAAGAAAAGATTTTGGTAACGTCAGCTTGCGTCTAATTGAAAAGGACCCAGAAAAATGTGCAAAATTATCAGAAGAGTTGGGCGAAGCTTTAATCTTGAACTGTGATGGAATTGACAGGAAAGTTCTAACAGAAGAAGGAATAGAAGACGCTGATGGCTATGTATGTGCAACTGACTCTGACGAGCTAAATTTGATTTACTCCGCTATGGCCAAGCAAATGGGAGCCAAGAAAACTATAGCGATCGTTAAGCGCAAGGACTATCAGGAACTCACAAAGGCTATACCAGTAGATGTAATTGTTGATCCTAATGAAGCATTAGCAAGCCTTATTCTTCGTGTAGTTCATTATCCAAGACACACCCGCGCTTTCTCAATCATTGAACGAATCAACGCTGAAATGCTTGAAGTGGTCATGTCCGAGCATAATGAATTAATCGGGAAAACTCTAGCACAGATAAAATTGAAGAAGGGTGCTGTTGTAGCTTTATTAGGACGAGGCGAGAAAGTTTTAGTGCCGACAGGAGCAACGAAATTATTAGCCGGAGATCATGTTATATTGTTTGCGCTTACTTCAATGATGCCTGAAACAGCGAAGTTATTTAGTGAGAGTGTCAAGCATGAAGATTAAAACAGTTTTTCGCGTGATGTCATTAATTTGTCTGGTTGTATCGTTCGCAATGCTGCCTTCGTTGTGTATAGCTCTCTACGACGGTACCAGAGATATAAGCGCGTTTGCACTTTCTATGTTGGCCGGAATTTTCATGAGCATAGTATTTGCTGCTAACTCTGACAGAAAACAGAAACTTTCAATGGGGATTCGCGAAGGAGTAGGAGTAACTGGTTTTTCATGGTTGGTAGCTTCCTTTCTTGGGGCGTTACCTCATTGGTTATCAGGCGCAACACATACTTACACAGACGCATTCTTTGAAACTATGTCAGGCTTTACGACTACAGGCGCAACGATTTTCAGCGATATAGAAGCATTGCCACGCGGAATATTATTGTGGCGTTCCCTGACTCACTGGATGGGGGGAATGGGAATTATAGTCTTGAGTTTAGCAGTGTTGCCTTTCTTGGGAGTGTCAGGTATGGAAATGTACAAGGCAGAAGTCCCAGGAGTTACAGCCGAAAAAGTTACTCCTCGTCTGCATCAGACGGCAATTAGATTATGGAGCGTGTATGTATTTTTGACTCTGTTCGAGACAGTTTTATTAGCTCTCGGCGGAATGAGTTTATTTGACGCGTTTGCGCATTCATGCTCGACGATAGCAACCGGAGGTTTCTCAACAAAGAATAACTCAATTGCATACTTCACAAGTCCCTATATTCAGTGGGTGATAATAATTTTCATGTTTGCCTCGGGTGTTAATTTCTCGCTGTATTTCCTGCTGCTTCAGAAGAAGTTTCATGATTTCGTATTTGATGAAGAGTTTCGAGCTTATTTAGGCATTACAATTTTTGCGGCTCTTGCTATGTCTGTTGCGTTATATTTTTCGGGAATGTTTCAAGGAATTGAAGACACGTTACGAAGAACATTTTTTCACGTCGTCAGCGTAATGACTACTACCGGTTTTATCGTTGAGGATTATAACTTATGGCCGGAGTTCACAAAATTTTTGTTCGTGCTGTTGATGTTCATGGGAGCTTCGGGAGGTTCAACGGGTGGAGGCTGTAAGGTTTCGCGCTTTCAAATTATAGGCAAACAGTTAAGGGCAGAGATATGGAGGCTTCTGCACCCTCGTGCGGTAATAACTGCTAGAATGAACGGCAAACCAATAACTCGTAACACAATGGACTCAGCAGCTGCATTTTTCGTCCTGTACATGTTAATTCTTGGTGCAGCTACTTTAATAACAACAGGCTTTGGAGTTGATTTATTGACGGCGTTTACTGGAGTATTGACTTGTCTAAGCAATGTAGGCCCCGGATTAAACGCTCTTGGCCCAGTGGAAAATTTCGAGTGGCTTCCGGGGATTGTCAAGTGGTTGTTCTCGTTCTGTATGCTAGCTGGAAGGTTGGAACTTTTTGCTGTTTTATTGTTGTTTGTACCAGGAACATACAAGAAGTGAATTAATCGTCGCGTTTTAACTTGAGAACTTCTCCTGTTGCTGCGTCAATGTCAACGTCGTATTCAATACCGTTATGAACTAATTCAATCTGGTATGTAGGTCTAAAGTGAATATCATTCGGGTAATCGTCAGCTTCGTTTTCCAACTCAATTTCCTTGATCCTGACATTACCTGAAGCGAAACTTTTTGATGCGATTTCTCTGGCCTGATTTATAGTTATTAGCGTCATTTGTCTTCTAGCAGCCTCTTCACGTACCCAGCGTCCATCATGATCAGCATAAGCCGTCCCAACAAGCGCAAACATACAAACAAGCAACACCACCAATAATTTACTTTTCATAATGAATCGAATCTCCCTTCAACGATTTTTTTATGTTAACACGTAACGCGTAAACGTCAAAAATTTTTGATAATGATTAACTGGCAAAATTTTAAGCGAAGATGTAAATCACAAGATTCCGGAAATTCTTTCAAGTTTCAAATCAACAGGAAGATTACTACTAAACATTTACAGACTTGTAATGATATTTTTGGTCTCTTTTTTGTGCTATATAATCATATCGGAGGTGATAGGTCATGAGCAGTAAGATTTTCATGTGTTTGATATTATCGTTCGTGTTATGTCGATCCAGCTATGCAGAGCTTCAAAAATTTGACAATGTTTCTGTGAATGTCCCTAACGGTTGGAGTGCAGAACAGAAAGAGCAAACTATACTCTTGAAATCCGACAGTTCTAAGGCATCAATGGAAATATTCTTCGGCAAAATTAATGAAGGTGTGTTTAGCGACATAGTTGAAAAGCTTTATATAGAACGTGAAGGCGTTGATCTTGAACAAGATGATGACGGCGATTACTCATTCAACTTCAAGAACAATTTAGGCTCTGAGAGTATTGCATTAATGACGGGCACAGACGATTATTATTTGCTTATTTCAATGACTGGCTTTGAGGACGAAACTGTGCAGCCAGATTTAGAATCGATACTTGAGTCAATTGACTGGGACGAGAAGTGAATAGAGTATAATTCACGCATAATTTAACAAGGAGGAGCAAAAATATTTGATGACAGAGAAAACTGATAATGTACGAGTAAGATTTGCCCCAAGTCCTACAGGAGCGTTGCATATTGGTGGAGGACATACGGCTTTATTCAACTGGCTATGGGCACGACACAACAACGGAAAATTTATTCTACGTATTGAGGATACTGACCTAGTACGTTCAACAAAAGAATATGAGCAGACTATCATGTCGGGCATGGTGTGGCTTGGACTCGATTGGGACGAAGGACCAGACATCGGAGGAAATTATGGACCTTATAGACAATCTGAACGCCTTGATATTTATCGTGATTATGCGGAAAAATTGGTTGCAGAAGGTAAAGCGTACAGAGACGGAGAAGCAATTATATTCAAAGTTGAACCTGGCCAAGATATTTCGTTCAAAGATATAGTTTATGGACAAATTGACGTTATGAGCGACGGACTCCGCGAGAAAGATTCTGACAAGCTCAAGGATATTGTAATCATTAAGAGCGACGGAATGCCCACATACAATTACGCGGTAGTTGTTGACGATCATTCAATGAAAATCACTCACGTAATCAGAGGCGAAGATCATATTTCCAACACTCCTAAACAGATTTTGCTTTATCGTGCATTAGGCTGGGAGGTCCCGGAATTTGCTCACTTGCCTATGATTTTGGGACGAGACAAGAAGAAGTTAAGCAAGCGTCACGGAGCCACAAGCATTTATGAATATCGTGATATGGGTTATATGCCGGACTCAATGTTCAATTTTTTGGCCCTGTTAGGTTGGTCGGCTGGAGACGACAAGGAAATTTTCACGCGTCCTGAAGCTGCAGAGTTATTCGAGTTATCACGAGTTACACGTAAAGCCGCGGTATTCGATTTTGATAAACTCAATTACATTAACCAGGAACATTTGAAGGCTTTAGATCCTATGGTAAGACTCTCAATGGTGAAGCCGTTCTGGATTGAAGCGGGGCTGCAAGTTGATAAGCATAGCGATAAATATTTGGCCGACTCGTTGACGTTAATGGCCGGTCGTGGACGTACAGCTAAAGAGATGGCAGAGTTCTCGGACTATTTCGTATCGTTTGAGCCAGTTAAAGCACGTTGGAACGCTGAAGGGCTCGACAAGGAAAAACTGAAACCCTTCTTCAAAGCCTTATTCGAGTCGCCTGAATGGAAACACGAGAAGCTTGAGGAGATCGCTCGCAGTTGGGTGAGTTCACAGGAAGGCGCAAAGATGAAGGATTACGCAATGCCATTACGATTTGCATTAACGGGAATGAAAGTGAGCCCGGGAATATTCGAAGTTGCCGAACATATGGGCCGTGAAGAATGTGAAACGAGATTGAAATATTACGGATTGTTATAACGAATGAGAAATATAGACGAGATATTAACGTTTTGTGTTAATTTAGGCCGTCAAATGATAGTCAGCGGGGCTAACCTAGAAAGAGTCCAACTGGCTATCGAATTTATTTGCAGGGCCTATAAGTTAAAGGACGTCAGCATATTTATGTTGAGCACGAATCTTTCTGTGAGTGCTTATGATTCAGAGGGTAATTACTCATCTAGGCAAGTAACTGTTCCGGCGGCCGGCATTCATTTAGAGCGATTGAAGAGCTTGAATCAACTTTCCTACAAAGTCGCAGAGATAACCCCAACCCCGAAATTACTCGATAAGATGCTTGAACGCGCTATGGAGGTTCATAACTACAGCGATAGTGTGATTCTTTTAGGACGTATCAGCGCTATGTGTTGCTTGTGCTTTATGTTCGGCGGGAACGTATTTACATTGATACCCGTTTCACTCGTTACAGCGTTGTTGCATTTCTTGATGAAGGCGTTTGAGCGCAGTGGCTTCGATGTGATTCTAATTAACGCTCTTACGATGTTGATAGCAACGTTTGCGGCGATATTCCTGGTATATTTCGGGGTAGGCGATAATCTTTCCGTGGTCTTGATAACTATATCGCTATTAATGATTCCTGGTATACCGTTGGTGAACGCAATGAAGAATCTTTTGTGTGGACGAGAGATTAACGGAATATTACAGCTCCTGAAAATTTTCATTGAGACAATGGCCCTAGGCTTGGGAATTTATTTAGCGTTGGTGTTATTCCAACCGTACTTGAAGATATTAAATGCAGAGCCTCTTACTCAACCATTATCGCTGATTTTCCTGTCATATGCTGCTTCGTTGAGCTTTGCCATAGTCTTTCAGGTCAACCCTAAAGATTTATACTTGGCTGGCTTCGGAGGAGCTTTCACACGAATAGCGCTTGTAAGTCTCACGCCAATAATTCCGAATAGGTTGCTATACATGACGATCTCGGCGTTAGTTGCAGCATTGTACGCAGAATTTCTAGCTATCAGACGTAGACAACCTTCCACATATTTCGTATATCCTGCGATAATTCCGTTAATTCCCGGCGATTTATTCTTCTACACGCTGGCTGGATTGTTCTTGGGCGACAAAGCTTGGGTGCAATCATACGGCCTTAACTGTTTGTTATCGTTGTTGGGCTTAAGCTTCGGTTTCGTGTTGAGTTCTACAGTTTCGCATTACGTCCGAAAACTTCGATACATGAACATGAACTAGAGATTATAGTTACGTGGTCCGAATAATAGCGTCCCGATTCGGATCATTGTGCTTCCTTCAAGAATTGCTAGCTCAAAATCGTCGCTCATTCCCATTGATAAAATCGGCAGGGTTAAGCCCGTTGAAGTTCTTGCGTTCTCGTTGAGGGTTCTCAAGATTGCAAATGCTGTTCTGATTTTCTTCTCGTCGTCAGTGATTGGTCCAACAGTCATCAAGCCGTCAAGCCTCAAATTTTCCTGCGTAACTATAAAATCTAGGAGTTGTGAAAAGTTTTCTGGTTCGATTCCTGATTTACTCGTTTCACCTGAAGTATTTACCTCAATTAACACAGGCATGACTTTGTGAAATTCTCCGGCAATACGATTGAGTCTTTGAGCAAGTTCAATTGAGTCAATGCTGTCGATACTGTCGAATAACTCTATAGCTTTACGAGCTTTATTAGCCTGAAGATGTCCGATTAACCGCCACGGTACACGCGACTGGCCGTAAGATTTTCGCTTTGTCTCAGCTTCCTGGACTCTGTTTTCCCCGAAATAATCTACCCATGAAATTTTCTCTGCTAGTTTCATTTCGTCAACCGTTCGAGTCTTGCTAACTGCTGTGAATAAAATTTTGTCCTTGCGTTTTGCTTTATCGAGAGCGTTTTGGATTCGTTCGTAAATAATTTCTGCGTTCATAAATTCTCACCATATTCGTATATTTTCTGCGTTAAGATTATTAATTGCGTCGGCATTGAGAATCAATCTATTACCGGGCTGTAAACCTTTCTCAATGAAAAAATTTCTGTCGTCTGCCGGAAAACCTTCGATGACTCGTAATTGAGTGCTGTTGCCCTGGACGATGAAGACCATGTTTTTGCCATCACGAGTAATTACTGCGGTATCAGGAACCATTACACCTTTTTGAATGTCAGTAACCACACTTGCAGTGAATGCTCTCGATCGTAGTAAATTCGGCGGGAAAAATGGCAGGCGTAAATAAACTTTGAGCTTTTGACCTGAAGATTTAACGGCTACAACTTCGGCTTTACGTTCTTTGCCCTCATATTCAGTTCTGATTCTGATTGTAGGATTGTCTTTATTGCTCACGGCTTTAAGAAGTGAAGGAGTGCTATCAAGATAGGCTATGCACCGTAAAACTTGAGGCTGCGGGATCAATTTCCCTATCGTCTCTCCTCGTTGTAACATAGTGCCATTCTCAATCAATGAAGCGTCATGAAATTCTGGGAACGGAGTAAAATCCGGCCATAATTTTGCGTAGACCCATTTACCTTCTTGGCCGTCAAGCCCTGGGAAAAAATACGCCGTGTAAGGAGCTTTCACAGCAACACCATCAAGAGCTGCCAATATTTCACCTTTAGATACAAACCTTGGACGTGGAGAAGGGTAGGTTAATATTCCGTCTTGAGGAGCATAAATAAGTTGTTCGTCCCACAATAAAATTCCGCTTAACGGTTGTTCTTCGCTATAGTTCGTGGTCACAGCTTCGATTAATTGAGGGTTAGAGAGTTTATAGTTGTTGTACCATAACTGATAAACGTGATAGCCCGTCATGAATATAATTACCATGATAGCGTAATTGACGAGTCTTAATGGAAGTCCCCTACGTTTTCTGCTCATTTGTAGCGTTCTATTTCTGCAAAGGCGTCGTGATTGTGAATGCTCTCATAACTTGTAACGTTAATTGAGTACCATGTGATACGCTCTTCACTGTCGAGATTGACAACCAGTTCTCGTATAACGTCTTCGACAAAACGAGGATTATTATAAGCTAACTCGGTAACAAATTTTTCGTCCTCACGCTTCAACAACGTAAACAACGGAGCAGAAGCAGAATTTTCGATGAGGCTAATTAATTCTTCGAACCAGACTAAAGCATTACACCGGACATAAAGCGAGACTAAAGCTCTTTGATTGTGAGCACCATAACACGAGATTTCTTTAGAACATGGACACAAAGTCTGAACATTAAGTTTTAAGCCAATGATCATGTCAAAATTTTTGTCTTCCTCATGAATTGCTTGAAGAGTTATATCGCATTTTGAGAAACTTTCTATGCTAGAGACAGGAGCTTTTTTGCGGAAGTAATAAGGGAATTCAAATCTAACGGAACTTTCTGACGCGTTCAATTTCTCGCATAGCCTTTTTGTAAAAGCCTCAAGATTAACAGGAGATACACGTCCGTGAAATTCTTCAAGTGTTTCAATGAATCTGCTCATGTGAGTGCCTCTGTACTCCCTTGGTAACATTACACTCATAGATACATTTGCGATCGTGTTTTGTGTTTTGTTGTCCTTATCCATAAGAACTATAGGGTAGCTTACGCCTTTAACGCCTACCCTGTCTATCTGAATGTTGCGTTGGTCTTGTTCTTTTTGTACGTCACGCATGATATTCTTCACCATTTTCGTATAATTTCGCTATCTCCACTTGTTTGCTTGAGCAAATAAAAATTCGAGGATATCTGGATTCGATGAACTTGCGACTAATTTCAATAGCGTTTTTTCATTGTTATCTTTGAGATAAGCTCTAGGCGAGAATTTGTCGCTGTAAAACTTCTTCTGAAAGCCCCCTAAATCTCCAGATGCACAGACCAGTAAAAAATCGTTGTAATCTTTCATTGATAACTCTGTAATAATTTTGTTCTCAGCTTCTGCTTGTTCTTCAGCCTTCTGTCTCTTTGCTTTTGCTTCTTGATGTTGTTCTCTTATTGAGTCTGTGATTACGTTGCTTAACACATTACTTGTTACACGTTCTGCGATTCTTTCTGCGACGTTGCTAGCGAATACTTCTATGGGCATTATCATAGTCAAGCCACAAATGGCTGCGAGCGATAAAAACTTCTTCACAAAACAAGACCCCTTTTCCCAATCAATATAAATCCGACTTGTTAAGAATAACACAACTTGTAGCGGTCTCCCATAAGTGAACCTCGTATAAATTGCAGTTATCCCTGCGTAAATTATCGTCAAGTTTGTGCCATATCCATAACGCGATATTTTCAGCACTAGGCTGTTCAATAATGTCATTAATATACACATGATCGAGTTTCGAAATTACAAGCTCCTTAACGATTTGTGATAGTTCCGTGAAATCCATAATCATGCCTTCTGAATCCGGTTGGCCTTCCAAAACCACCTTGAGCTTGTACGTATGCCCATGAAGCTTTTCACATTTGCCGTGGTAATGAATCAAATTATGCGCTGCATCAAATACAAAATCCTTGCTAAGTCTCATTATTACTTCCTCCACCTGTTATGAAGCCAAAACCATTGTTCGGGCCTCTTTTTGATAAATTTTTCCAATGCTTTGTTGAACTCAAGGACTATTAACTTCAAACGTTCTTCGTGAGATAAATTTTTATCGTTGGGTAATTTCAGCGGCTCAAAAAATTCTATTTCGTGTTCAAACGGGGCATTACGATAAATACACGCGGGAATAACAGGAACACCTGACAACATAGCCATTACAGCTGGGCCGGGCATATTCGTAGCATCATGACCCATAAACGGAACTTTCATAAAACCTGTGCCAGATATATCATCAAGAATCGCTAAGTGCATTCCTTCTTTCAACATACGCGCATATTTCTGAACTGACATATTTTTGGGTAACATAATCTCGCCAGTTGCCTCTCTAGTCTGTTTGACGTAAGCCCAAATATCTTGGTCATGTAACTCCTGAAACACTATGTGCAATTTATGGCCGTGCTTTTGAGCGTTCATTGCATACCAATTCCCCAGCAATTCCCAATTTCCAAAATGTCCAGTTAAGAATATCGCGCCCTTCTTGTTATCAAGTAAGTCGTTGATAATCTCCTCGTTATGAACTTTCTTGACCCAATCAAAAGCTTGAGTGTGATCTTTTTGCAAAACCAATATTTCAGTTATAAGCCAAGATAAATGATCGTAAAGTTTTGTACGGATATCTTTGCGCCATTGTTTTGAACTTTCAGGGTAAACAAGCTGTAAATTCTTGTATATCATTTCCCCGCGAGGTTTGATAGTTTTAAGGAGGAATGAGAAAAACTTTGTCGTGATTTTCCCGCGAACACCTGTGTCTGCGAAACGTTCAAAAAGTTTTATTGCTGTTACTGCTGCTTTCATTTAATCACCGTATAATATAAGTCCCCTCACACTTAAGCAAGGGGAATTAAATTCTGTTACTTCACTGCCTCGGCTATAGCTTCTGCTACTTCCTGCGGTTTTGCTTGGCCCTTTGTCTCCTTCATGACGAGTCCCTGCAAAAATTTCAGCTTCTTACCCTTTTTGTCCTTGCCCGATTTAATCTCTTCAAGAACGTCCGGATTAGCTTTGATAATTGCCTGAATTATGTCGTTAAGAGCATTACCAGCGACTCCGCCTTCAGTTATTCCCAAATGCTTGACAGCGTCATCAATGCTTGAGTCATTACTGCACATGTAATCAAAGACTTCTTTGCCCTGCGTAGTAGAGAGCTTGCCTTCATCAACGCGATTAACGAGGCTTGCTAACACTTCCGGTTTTATTGTGAAGTCAGAAATTTTTTGACCTTTCTCGTTCAGTACCCGCAACACTTCTGTACGTACCCAGTTAGCAGTCCTTACAGGATTGGCGCCAGCTTTTACACAAGCTTCGAAATAGTCAGCGAGATTTTTATCGTCGGTCAACACTTCAGCAACTTCACGAGTGATATTCCAGTCATTAACGTAACGATTTGCTTTCACGTCGGGCATCTCTGGCATCATGGCTGTAACTTTATCGATCCATTCTTGCGTTACAATCAACGGCGGTAAATCTGGTTCAACGATGAATTTACGATAGAACTCTTTAACACGTGAAGCACTTGTTACTCCCTTAGCGTCGTTCCAGTGACGAGTCTCCTGCAAAACTTCTCCGCCCTGCAACATGATTTTCTTTTGTCGCTTGATCTCAAACTCTATAGCGCGTTCAAGAGCCCTGAATGAGTTCATGTTTTTGACTTCAACTTTGTTCCCCCAACGTCCGTCCGAGCATTTCATGGAAACGTTAGCATCGAATCTCATCATGCCTTTATCAAGATCAGCGTCACTAGCTCCGGCATAACGTACTCTTCTTTGTAAGTTCATTGCGTATTCAACGGCCTCACTTGATGAAGAAATATCGGGCTCAGAAACTATTTCACCTAAAGGCATTCCGGCGCGGTTGTAATCAACGTATGAAGTTGAAGCTCCCTCGAGTCTTCCGTCTGAAGCGCTGTGATGCATTGCTGCGGCGTCCTCTTCAAGGTGTAAGTGATTGACGCGAATTTTCTTGAGGTTACCGTCTTTGTCGTGAACTTCTATGTATCCATTAGCTACTACAGGTAAATCACACTGGCTTATCTGATGACCTTTAGGCAAGTCCGGATAGAAATAAGATTTCCTGAAGAACAACGAGCGAGGCTGTACGGAACAATTAAGCGCCATTCCTGCTAACATGCCTTTCTCTACAACGTTGTGATTTAATCTTGGCAATGAACCTGGCAACCCCATACATACAGGGCATATATGAGTATTTGCGGGGGCGTCAGTATTTGTTGAACATGAACAGAAAATTTTTGTGTCAGTCTTGAGTCTTATGTGAATCTCTATTCCGATTACGGGCGTAAATTCTAATTCAGGCATAATTATTTAATCCCTCCGTTCGCGATTTTTGGCTGACCTAAATGGCGTTCGAGAACTAATCCGGCGTTTAAGAGTTCAGGATCGCTCCAACGTGGTCCGATTAACTGCAACCCTACCGGCAATTTTTCAGCGTATCCCGTGAAGAATGTCAATCCAGGAAGCCCGGCCAAGTTCACAGGTAACGTATAGAGATCAGCCTCATAGCCCTTCATTTCGTCATCGTCAACTTCTCCAATTTTCGGCGGCATCGAAGGGGAAGCAGGTTGCAAAATATAATCCGTCTCACCAAATGCGCGTGTAAATTCCTGTGCGATTAACGTTCTAACTTTCGTAGCAGCTACGTAATATTCATCACAGCGTGAAGGTTCAGTCAAACAAGTTCCAGCTATAATTCGTGATTTAACCTCACTACCAAAACCGTAAGAGCGAACTCTTTCGAACATCTCTTTGACTCCAGCTGCGTCAGTAACTGTATAGCCATAACGAACTCCGTCGTAACGTTCAAGGTTAGTGTGAGCCTCACTCATTGCCAAAGCATAATAACAAGCCACTGCGTAACGAGCTACAACAGGCAACGATACCTCAACGATAATTGCGCCCTCGTCCTCAAGAACTTTTCGAGTCTTGGTCATTGCGTCAGCTATAGGAGCATCAAGCGTGAAATCCTGAAATTCTTTCACGAGAGCAAATTTTTTGCCCTTAATGTTGACATCTTCACGATGAGTGAAATCTGGATTCTTCTCCCTGAAACAACTTGAGTCCATAGGATCATGACGAGCGATTACTGACATTACTAACTGTAAATCCCTAATTGTACGAGCAAACGGGCCAATCTGATCCAATGACGAGCCATAAGAGATTAAGCCATAACGTGAAACCATTCCATAAGTGGGTTTGAGGCCATATACTCCACAGAATGAAGCAGGTTGACGAATTGAGCCGCCTGTATCACTTCCGAGAGAGAACGGTACATAACCAGCACTCACAGCCGCAGCACTGCCTCCAGAACTTCCGCCGGGGACTCGCGAAATATCGTTAGGATTGTGAGTTGGACCGTAAGCAGAATTTCCGCACGTGTTACCCATGGCGAACTCGTCCATGTTGACTTTGCCCATCAAGATAGCTCCGGCCTCACGTAAATATTTCCAAGCTGTTGCATCATATGGAGGTCTCCAGTTGCCAAGAATTTTGCTGGCCGCAGTGGTTTTGATTCCCTGAGTGCATAAATTATCCTTCATGACCGTGGGAACGCCTGCGAATATCCCTGATAAATTTTCGCTTAGCTGTTTTTTCGCGAAGTCGTCAGTGCGGGTTATGAACGCGTGAATATTTTCCTCACATGAATCGATTCTGGCCTTGCATGACTCGTAAAGCTCTTGCGGTGAAATTTCCTTGGCTTTAAGTTTCTCAATCATGCTGTATAAATCAAGTTCGTATAGTTCCATAATTTATTCCTCCATGATACGCGGGACCTTGAAGTAAGCTCCGTCAACGTGTTCGCTTTCGTCGAGAATAGCTTGTGTTTGTGGAAATTGTATGACTGTATCTTCACGTAAGGGACATTCCAGGGCTTCGGCAAAGCTGAACGGCTCAACATCTTTCAAATCCAACTCCTTGAATCTGTCAAGCATATTAAGAAAGTTGTTGATATAACGCACTGCTCCGACTAATTCGTTATCAGTCAGAACTAAGCGCGATTCTAATGCAATAGAATTTACTTCTTCACTAGTAAGCAAATTGTGAACTCTCCTTTGTGAATATAATTTGATTTCGTGATTTATTATAGCAAGCAGTGATTAAGATTTATGACGTATGGCAAGGAGAACATAAAGAAAAACCGTCCTTCAAGCAGGGCGGCTAATTGTACTTACTCTTCGTGATGTTCAACCGGGATTAATTCCATGCCATGTTTTCCGCGATAATCGTTTAAGGCTTCATGTATAGCTTCCTCGGCCAAGACTGAGCAATGCATTTTTATTGGAGGCAGACCATCAAGTGCTTCAGCTACTGCGCTATTCGTCAAGTTCCATGCGTCTTCAATCGAACGTCCCTTGATTAATTCTGTTGCCATACTTGATGACGCTATAGCAGAGGCACAACCAAACGTCTTAAATTTCACGTCCTCAATAATCTTTGTGTCATCGTTGACTTTGAGATAAATTTTCATTATGTCCCCGCACTTAGGGTTTCCTGCTTCTCCTACACCGTCAGGATTTTCGATTTCGCCAACGTTTCGCGGGTTAATGAAATGATCCATAACTTTCTTGCTGTAATCTAGTGCCATTGTTTATAACTCTCCTTTTGATTTCAAATAATCCTCCCACAGAGGTGACATAGCTCTCCTTCTTGCAACTATCTCCGGCAAAACTTCAAGCACATAGTCAATTTGTTCATCTGTCGTCAGTCTTCCGATTGTGAATCTCAATGAACCATGGGCCATTTCGTGCTTTAACCCTAGAGCTAACAAAACGTGTGAAGGGTCAAGACTCTCTGATGAACAAGCGCTGCCGGTTGATGCTGATATACCCTTAGAGTCGAGGTCAAGTAACAGCGTTTCTCCCTCAACTCCTATGAAGCTGAAGTTAATGTTATTGGGGAGACGTTTATCTCCTGTAGCACCGTTTAATTTTGCGTGAGGAATTTTTTCGAGAATCCCGGCTATTAATTTATCTCGTCTTGCCGAATTTATTGCTTTATCCTCGTCGAGTCTACCCTTAAGAATTTCCATAGCCTCACCGAATCCAACTATCCCGGCAATATTTTCAGTGCTTGCTCTGTGCTTTCTCTCTTGCGCGCCTCCGTGAATAAAATTCTCCGCACGTGTTCCCTTTTTCATGTACAAAGCTCCTACACCTTTAGGGCCATACATTTTGTGAGCTGACATTGAGAGCATGTCAATATTCATTGCCTTAACGTCAATATTCAAGTGTGCTGCTGCCTGTACAGCGTCGGTGTGAAATGGGATTTTACGTTCACGACATAATGCCCCGATTTCTGCAATGGGCTCAATAGTTCCGACCTCGTTATTAGCAAACATTATGGACACAAGCGCGGTTTTATCAGTTATGGCTGCTGCTACGTCCTCAACTTTTACAAAGCCTTCTGAGTCAACTGGCAGATAAGTAACGTCAACACCCTCATATGCCTCAAGGAATTCTGCTGAATGTAAAATTGCGTGATGCTCTATTGAAGTCGTGATTAAATGATTCTTGCCCTTGAGTTTCGCTTTCTCTAAGGTTCCCTTTAGTGCCCAGTTATCTGCTTCTGTTCCTGAACCTGTGAAAAATATTTCGTTTGGGTCTGCATTTAATGCGTGTGCAACTTGGCCGCGAGCTTTCTCTATTGCTGTTCTGCTTTGACGTGAAAACGAGTAAACGCTCGAAGGATTCCCGAACATTTCCCCGAAATAAGGCATCATAGCTTTTAGGACTTCAGGACTTGTTGGAGTTGTAGCTGTGTGATCCATGTATACGAAAATTTTAATTACCCCCTTTAGATATTTTGTGTGGCTATGTCTTCAAGAGTTGTAGTGTTGAGAATTTCATCGACCGAACCTTTAACTTTGCGCCATAAAATAAACGTTGGACACGTCGGAGAATTTTCGCAACCCTTGTCAGTCTGACACGCCCCGAACACAAACGGTTCTCCCAACGCTTCAAGAATCTCTGTAACTGTGATCTCATTCGCTGGTTTTGAGAGAAAGTAACCTCCTTGTGCGCCTCTAACACTTTCAAGCAAGCCTCCACGTCGTAACTTTGAGAAGAGTTGCTCCAAATAATTCACGGGGATTTTTTGGCGAATAGCTATATCACTTACTGAAACAGGCTCAAAATTTTGTGAATGCATACACAAATCCGACATAGCTTTTAGTCCATAGCGTGCTGTTGATGAAAGCTTCATGATGAATTTCTCCCCCTTTCTGACAAATTTAACGCGGCGGAAAGAATATCATATGCAACAAATTTAATCAAGATTAAGCAAGTTAGGTATCACAGGAAAATTACACATTATTCACAAAATACCAACAAATTGAGATAATATGCAACAAATTTATTAACGTTAAACAAGAAAGGAATGAAGAATCCTGTTTCAGGGTACAACTATTATTTGCGTGAGACGAGGTAATAGAGTGGCTATGGCTGGCGATGGTCAAGTTACTCTTGGAAGTCAAGTGATTAAGTCAGGCGCTAGGAAGGTTAGAACGCTTTTAGACGGAAAAATTTTGACAGGCTTTGCAGGATCGACGGCTGACGCTATGACATTGCTTGAGAAATTCGAGGACTGTTTGGAGCAGGAAAAGGGCGACCTTATGAAGGGAGCTGTGAAACTTGTTCGAGAATGGCGACTCGATAAAGCTTTACGCCGGCTTGAAGCTATGATGTTGGTAGCGAACACGGAAATGACTTTATTACTTAGTGGTGCTGGCGACGTTTTAGAGCCTGAAGGTGATGTTGCGTCTATCGGTTCTGGATCGGGTTATGCCTTGGCCGCTGGAAGAGCTTTATGTGAGTCGACTGACTGGCCTCCGGAAAAAATCGCTAAACGTTCAATCGAATTAGCTTCAGAAATTTGTATTTACACTAACAATAATGTAATCGTTGAGGTACTTGGAGAATAATAATGACTAGTAAATTAACTTCGGAATTAACTCCCGCAAAAATCATTGAACACTTAAACCGTTATATCATAGGTCAGGATAAGGCCAAGAAGGCTGTAGCTATTGCGTTACGAAATCGAATCAGACGACGAGCTTTGCCCCCAGAGATTGCTCACGAGATAATGCCCAAAAATATTTTGATGGTGGGCCCGACCGGTGTAGGTAAAACTGAAATTGCACGCAGGCTTGCTACATTGTCAAAGGCTCCGTTCGTAAAAGTTGAGGCTACGAAATTCACTGAAGTCGGCTATGTTGGTCGTGATGTTGAGACGATCATACGAGACTTAACAGAATTCGCTGTATCTATGGTTCGCAAAAAGATGATCGAAGAGGTACAGGCGCCAGCAGTTGAACGTGCCGAACAAAGATTGCTTGATGCGTTATTGCCAAAACGTGAGAAGAAATTCTCAATGCCGGATTTTATGAAAGCCTTCACAGATAAACCAGACGACGAGGAGAACAAGACAGAAGTGCCCGACGAATCCCCAGAGGAGGAAGAAAAATACAGCAGAACTCGTGCAAGATTCCAGAAAATGTTGAAAGACGGAAAACTTGACGATAAAGACGTTGAACTCGAAGTCAATGATGCTCCTTCTGTGCCTATGTTCAGCACACCTGGTATGGAAGTCATGGGGATCAATATCACCGAAATGTTAGGCGGAATAATTCCGAAGAAGACCAAGAAACGTCACATGAAAGTCAAAGAGGCAATGAGAATTTTACAGCAGGAGGAAGCCGAAAAATTAATTGACGCCGACGCTATGGCCAAGGAAGCTGTAAATATTGCGCAAGAAGAAGGCATTGTGTTTCTTGACGAGATTGACAAAGTTGTGGTTAAGGGCGGAAGTTCTCATGGCCCTGATGTCAGTCGCGAGGGAGTTCAGAGAGATTTATTGCCAATTGTTGAAGGTTCAGTTGTGCAGACTCGTTATGGTCCAGTCAAAACCGATCACGTGTTATTCATAGCAGCAGGAGCTTTCAGTGGCGTAAAACCTTCCGATTTGATTCCGGAATTACAAGGACGTTTCCCTATACGTGTTGAGCTTGAGCCATTAACGATTGAGAACTTGCAGCAGATTCTCACGGAGCCGGAAAACAGTTTAATCCGTCAATATGAGGCACTAATCTCAACTGAAGGTGTAAAGTTATCGTTCACGAAAGAAGCCACGGCCGAAATAGCTAAACTTGCTCATAAAATGAACTCCGAAATGGAAGACATAGGAGCACGACGACTTCATACAATGATGGAACAATTGCTTGAAGAGATTAGCTTTAACGTTAGCGATATGGACGTTGAGGAGATCGAAATCACTCCGGAAATGGTGAAGGAAAAGTTAAGCGGCCTTGTTGAGAATCGCGATATAAGGCGTTATCTGTTGTAGCTGTGAGGTGAATCGATATGGCTGAATTTTCTTCGCGTCCTGAAGATAAAGCTCTTAATGAACTCTTGAGAAAGACTCGACGTGTAGGACGTGCGTTTCAGGCTAAACGTGAAGGCGAACCTCTGAACTATTTTCACTTGTCGGAATTGTTGTCGGGATTCTCTAATGCTAACGTTTACGTTGTCGATAAGTCAGGGAATTTGCTTGGTTACTTCTGGCTGCCTGAATATAAATCAAAAGCTTTGTCGGACAGTTTCGCCGATGGTGTTATGCCTGAAGAATTTGTTATCAGAATGAATCGCTGCAGAGACTCCGAAATTCACGATGAAGACGCGTTTTTATTCGATGACGCTTATTCAGGTGAGAAGCCCGAGAAACATTTAATGTACGTACCAATCATAGGAGCTAACGCCGAACGTTTAGGTACGATTATGCTTGTGAGATTTCATGCCCCATTCTTAATTGAAGACGTATTACTGGCCGAATACTTGGGCGTCTTGGCCGGGATTCAGATTCTCAACGAGCGCGCGAAGATTCTCGAGGATACTGCTAGAACTCGTTTAAGCGTACAAATGGCTATGCGTGCATTGTCTTATTCAGAGCTTGAGAGTATGAAGCATATTATCGCCGAGCTTAATGGCCTTGAAGGAGTCGCTATTGCCTCAAAAGTTGCTGATCGAGTCGGAGTAACAAGAAGCGTCATTGTGAATGCGTTACGTAAACTCGAAAGCGCTGGCCTTATTGAAAGTAGGAGTCTTGGAATGAAGGGGACATACATCAAAATCTTGAGCCCGTTATTACTGGAATATTTGGGTAATAAATCATGATTTACATAGTAATAGGCCTATTTGTATTCGTAGCTGTAGGGGCATTTTTCAGGCAACAATCTCGACATACACAGAACACTCCGGACGGGAACGTCCAAATTAATCCAGAATCGCTTGACCTTCCTGACGATGAGGAGGCTACAGAGACTGATCAGGGTTTTGTGTTATCTGTAAAGCCAGTAACAGATCCAGACATGGCATCAGGAGCAACTTATTCAGCTCATGCTCCAGCAGGTGAAGAATCGCCCTACGGCTTATCAACTGAACCTAAGAAGAAAGCTCAAGCTAGTGCGAATTTATTGCGCTGGTGCGGACGTTCTGGAAGTATTCAGCTCGATAACATTGCTATCGCCGGCCCTGTAGTTTATTGGTCGAATGGTGAATGCTCAACTCCTGAACCTTCATGTATAGACGTAACGTTGCCAATAGAATTTCCTAAGCAAGGTGATGAATTACCAGCTGACGGTGCAGAATCTTATGCAGCGATGACTCCATTGCAGCGAGGAATTTATTTAACTTGGCTGGCAGGCGCAAGGATTCAACCTCCACTGCATATTTGTTATCCTACGTTATGGCTTTACGGGATCGAACGTCGAACTATCGTTGACAAACTGGATTTGACTACATGTATCAGTGAAGCTTTTAGGCTCTTGCCTTTGCTACGTTGGGAAGCTTTAAGCAATATGCTAATAAACTTCATCACGTGGCTTGCTATAAAAGTATGGTTGCCCGACGAAGAGTTATTAGGCTTCTGTAAACGATTAAACAGAGTGCCTGAAGGATTGCTTGATATTATCATGAATTCTTACGCAAATTCTATGCTTCCACTTCCCTCAGCTGTAGCATTTACTGTAATGAGGACGGCAGCAAAACTGACTCGTAAAAATGATCCCATACTCCAACATTCAGACGAAGCATTACAAAAATTTACACCGATATATAAAGACTTATGCAAAGGTGGATTGATTCTCAAAAAACCCGAGACCACGCTGAAAATTTCATACAAGCCAGCGAATCCTTCAATAAGCCTTGGTAAGAAAGATAACGATACAGTGGAGATCCCGGACTTTTTCGCAGATCTGTCAATCTTCAAGAATCTCGTGGATTCGTGGGAGGTTTTCCTTGTTGCTAATAAGCCTAAAGAAACTGATATAAATCTCGCAAGTATTGAAGAACGGCCAGACTTTGAAAGTTTTATATCAACGTTGAGACCGGAAGGTAGCGACTTACCATTAATCACAACGCTTGGAAAATTGGGTAAACTCATGAAATTTGATACATCACAAAATATTAAGTTAACAGGTAAAGAGCGTAAAGCTGTTGTTGATGTTGCACAAGTTGAAGGCTGGCAGATTATCCCTGATTTGGGAGTATCAGGCCGCGAATATAACTGGGAAGACAAAATAATGTTCGTTGAGTTAGCACCGGGGACTCAATTAACTCAAAGTTATCGTGTTGCGTCGTTTGTACTTGAATTTTTGTGTGCTTCAATAGCTGCTGATGAAGATCGAGTATTTGAACCGCTACGCCAACGAATGAACGACTTTTTTACACTAACGGAAGAAGATAATTTAAGACTTGAAGCACAGAAACCTTTGAACTTACCAACGCAATACGGGCCAGATTATTACGGAGATTTCTTGTGTGCCTGGTTATCGGAAGACGAAAGAAAGAGCCTTAAATATTTGATGCTCGACGCCGTAAGCTTTATGCCGGAGTTCGGAAATAATCCTGAAGTCAATTCGATCCTATGTGAGGTCATGAAATTGCGTGAAGATGAGGAAATGTCCGCAGCTGAATTTGGGAAAAATCCTATAGATCGCGGAAGTACTGTGCTTAAATTAATGACTCTCTTATTCAAGAATGCCTAGGTAAACAACCCAATGCCCGATCTATGTGTCAGGTCGGGCGTTTGTGTTATCGTGATCGTAACCAATAATAAAAATTTGGGAAATAAATCAGCATTATCGACTTCAAAAATAATTCTGCCTTCCTGAAAAATACTTTAGCACTTGATAGCAATAACTCACGAACTTTTTTATGCCGTAAAAATTTTAACATTCGCTCGTAATTTTCTTTGTCATGAAATTTTGCCAACATAGTGAACTCTTTCAAGAGCGCGTCGGGAAGTTGAAAACTTATCGCATAATTTTTAACTCGTCTATCATGAATACGTCTTATGATATACCGTCCTGAACGCAAGCGAGAAAGGCTAGATTGCCTATAATGATTTTGTCCATTACGAACTAGATTTTGAGCTTGAGTTTGTTGTTCTTTGAAATACGTGTGAGTATACAAACACTCTCTAACAAATGACGTACATGAACTAACAGTCAACGCCTTCAACATAAATTCCGTATCTTCTTCGAAATAACAGCGTTCTGTGAAATGCAAGTTGTGTTCATTCAGAAAACTTTTGCGAAAAATTGCGTTCCACATGCTATGAAATGAGATTTTCCCGGCCGCCCACACTTTTATGATATAGTCTTGAGGCTGTGAATATGTTTTTGTAAGCATAACGGGTTCTTCTCTATACGTATTTGTTTGTTCGTCGTAGTGCTTGAAACCACAAAATACTACGTCAGCATGTTTAACTTCGGCTTCTTTACACATAGTTGACACAAAATTTTTTTCGGCCAAGTCATCGTGATCGGAGAACATAATATATTTTCCTGTCGCTGCTTTCATTCCAGTGTTACGTGCCGCGGATTGCCTGCCATTGACAGTTCGCTTGAGTACCTGAAATTTTCTGTTGCTGTTCTCAAGAAATTTTTGACACACTTCAACAGTGTTATCAGTAGATACATCATCAACGAGTATTATCTCTATATTCTCGTAATCTTGATTGATTATTGTCTCAAGAGTTTTTGTTATTCGTTTTGAAGCGTTGTAAGTAGGAATTATTATGCTCACCAGGGGATGTATAGAACTCATTTCTTCAACCTCGCTTTGTAATAGGCATTAGGGAAATAAATCAGAATAATAGCTTCACAGAATAATTTACGATCTCCGTCATTAGCACATACTCTACACATTTCAAGAATAGCGCGACATATTACATGTAATGAATATTTCACAACTTGCTCATCTTGCATATGTCTTATTATAAAACGTCTAATGTACATTCTTGACGCAAATACATATCTGTGTAACTTAAGCTTACTTCGGTTGCTAAATTCAGTTATGTTCTCTTTGTACTGCGTGTAAATGTAATAAGTTCCTGACGTTAATGAAATATGTGTTGAGAGTGCAAGTGCTCCTGTTACGAAATCAATATCTTGGGCCAAGACCAAGCCTATACGATAGCGAATTTTATTCTGAACGAGGAAACTTTTTCTTAACAGGCAATTCCACATACTGATCATTTCAATTTTCCCAGAAGCCCAAGCCCTAAAATATTCATCGCGTGACATAATAGAGTCCGTGAAAGTTTTTACACGCCCGAATTTATTATCTAGTTCTATCTTGCGAACCAACACAGACACAAAATTTTTTTCAGCCAAATCATCGCTATCACAAAACCATATATATTTTCCTTGTGATGCGTCCATGCCAGCGTTAAGTGAAAAAGATTTACCTTTATTGCCGTCGTTGTTTATGCTTCGATATTGACGTTTGCTGCCTGATAATATTTGCTTGGCTATATCAGTTGAGCCATCATTGACTACAATTATCTCTAGGTTTTCATAGTCCTGATTGATAACTGAGTCAAGAGTGTTTGTGATTCTGTGTGCTCGATTGTATGCAGGCACAACAACACTTACCAGTGGCCTCGTATCCGACATAAGTTCCTCCTTCTTTCACTAAGCTCAATGGTAGAATATTATCATAGAATCATGATTGAAGGGATTTATACGAACTAATGCATATTGAAAAACTTTCGTTGTACTTGGTGACCTTTAATGAGGCGAAGCGTCTTCCAAAGACTTTACAAGCAGCTAAGGATATTGTCGATGAAATTGTAATTGTGGATTCTGGAAGCACTGATGAGACTGAAAATATAGCTAAAGAATTTGGCGCAAGATTTATTTATCATGAATGGCAAAACATTGGCTACCAGGTTAAGTTTGCTGAAGAACAATGTGAATACGATTGGGTGTTAAGAGCTGACGCTGACGAAGTGATACCGGAGAGTCTTGCTAATGAGATTAGAGAAATCAAGGCTAATGGAACTAAGGACGGATATATATTGCCAAGGGGTGAAGTTTATCCAGGAATGAAACATGCTAACAAGTGGGTAAAACATTACAAAGACATAAGACTCTACGACCGTAGAGCATGGACAATGAGCGGCAAAATTGACAACGATGACGTCGTAAAGCTTAAACCTGATGCGACTCACGCTACCACAAAAAATTTCATAGATCATTATTCATACATATCAATCAATCAGATAATATCAAAATATAACAGTAAATCCGACAAAATGCTTGAACGTTCTTTAGCTGAGCATAAGAATTATTCCCCGTGGCGTTTAGTTGGCGCGTCTAGTCTGGAATTTTTTAAGCTATATGTCATGGGAAGATTTTTTCTGCTAGGTTGGTGGGGATTTATTCATAGCGTAAATGTTTCGTTCTTGAGGTACTTGAAGTTCGCAAAATATTACGAACACTTTCACAAGGATTATGAAGCATGAACGATTTAATTAGCGTAATAATTCCGGCCTATAACGCAAGTACAAGGATTAAAACTACTCTTGAAAGTATTATTGCTCAGGATTACCCGGAAATAGAGATTATACTCGTGAACGATAAATCTACTGACAATACTGAAGAAATTGCGCAGGAAACTCTAAAAATTTCTAAACGTAGTTTCAAGCTTATAGCCCATGGGGATAATAAAGGTGTATCCGCGTCTCGTAACACTGGCATTGAGAATGCCACCGGTAAGTATATAAGTTTTGTTGATGCTGATGACTTATTGAAGGAAAATTTTTTGTCGGAACTTTATGTTGCTGTTACAAAAGAAAATTGTGATATTGCTTATTGTGGACTTGTTGATAGATTCTTAGATGGCAAATCTGATGTTGAGAAAAATCACTCTGACGATTTACACATAAAACCTCCTATAACTGGTGAAAACGTCATTCTCGCTCATGCCATGCCTTCCGTGTGCTGTTGTCTCTATGAAGCAGACTTTATCAAGAAATATAATCTAAGATTTTTTGAAGGCTGTGTAGCTGGTGAAGATGTAGAGTTCACTATGAAAGCCATGTGCCGAGCCAAGAAAGTTACGTTCATAAAGCAATGTTTGTACATTTATGTGCATCATTCCGAAATGGGTTCCGTACGAGATAACAACACTACAGACAAGAAATTATTACGCTACGAACATAACACACAAGCTCAATCACGAACGGCAGAATATATTTCACGTTATGCAAGCTCTCATGAACTGAAGAAATTTGCGGATAAAATATTAGTTCCTCAAAGTGTTATTAGGTTATTAACTCTTCACGCAAAGAGAAAAGACAAAACAAGCTATACTTTATTGCTGCACGACAAAACGACAATTGACAAATTATATGAAGCGCTGACATTTTACACGTTCAAGACGAAGCCCGAATTATTTTTCAAAGCTCTGGCGATAAAACTCGTGTCGGGATTATATTTCAGAATGAGAAGGTGCTAATCGTGATTAAAATTTTTAACGTTCCATACGCAAACTTATTTAGCGATAGTGAAAGCTACAGTGATGACGGAAAATTTATGTTCTCGTGCAAAAATCGTGCATGGCTGGATTCTGATTGGCTTACAGTTGGAGATAATAGTTACGCCTGCTTTTACACAAACATTCCAAGAGAACGCAGAATATTATTTGTTATGGAGCCTCCGGAAATTCGCAAGTATGAAGCTTATCCATATTATCTAGAACAATTTGGCACGATAGTCTCACCATTTGAATTCTCCGGTTATTCGGGCAATCTCATAATATCAAATCCTCGTTTGAGTTGGTTTGCTGGAAGAACTTTGGGTATAAACTCAATTAAAGCTGCGTTGAATTATCAGCCACCTGAAAAAGTAAAATGTCTTTCCATGGTCTCATCGTTAAAGCATAAGGCAAAATATCATCGAATACGTTCGGCCTTCATGTTCAAAGCTCAAAAGGAGTTTGGAAATTTGATTGACTGCTTCGGAAGAGATACTAATCCTGTAAATGACAAACTTGACGCAATTGCGCCTTACAAATACCATATAACAATAGAAAATTCACGTCATGCAAATTACTGGACAGAGAAATTAACTGATGCTTGGTTGGGATGGGCATTACCCATTTATTGTGGTGATCCTACAATTTTGGAACAAATACCAGACAAACGAGGGATCGAACTTATTGACGTCGATGATGTTGAAGGTTCATTAAGAAAGCTTCACGAAATAGTTGACGATGATATTTATTACTCCAGACTTGACGCCATAAAGACATGTAGAGAATGGGCTATCGTGACTTCAAGCCGTTTAGAGATCACGCGCAAAATAATTGAGACTTCAAACGATAAGACTCCGCGCTTAGAGCACCCCGAACTCTTCAAAAGAATGTTAAGCTCACGGAAAAATTATGCGTATAAAATTCTGTATCGAATATCAGCAACTTTTGCCGATAGGGTTTATGTAAATTATTGTCGATCTCGCAAAAGAATTTGGGAGTAGTATTCCACGATCTCACGTGCCATTTCGTCAATCGTGATTACTTTGTCAAAACTTAGAGGACTTGCAACGCCTTCAATCATAAATTTCTTGATAGCCTCTTGCCACTTTCCGACGTCACCTGCAGGAATTAATTCGCCTTGAGCAATTTCGTGTAGTGCCTCTAAATCTGAAGCTATAACAGGTAAACCCAAAGCTAATGCCTCAAGTACTACTAAGCCCATACCTTCCTGATACGAAGGAAATAACAGACACGATGATTTGGCCATAAATAATTCCACATAGTCTTTACTTGTATCGCCATGAAAATTTACACGCTGATCCAAATCAAGTTCATGCGACAAAATTTCAAGCTCTTCATGCTGTGGTCCTTCTCCTAAAATATCTAGCGTCCAGTCATACTTTTTCAAGCCGGCCAATGCTCTCAATACTACGTCAAGTCCCTTAAGCCTCGTCAATCTTCCGACCGTCAAAAATTTCATATATTCGTGGGGAAAATCTTTGTGCTTCAATTTCGGGAGTATTATTCCATTGGGAATCACTTTACAGTCTGGCGATAAATAATTTCGCAAATGATTCTTAACGGCTTCAGATACACATATAACCCCGTCAGCATGTTTCAACGGTATAAGACCGGGATTTAACGAGTAAAGAGCGTGCGCAGTCATCAACCACTTTATCCCCGTAAACTTTGAGGTTAACCAAGCTACCCAAGCCGGGACTCGCGAATGAGCGTGAATTATGTTCCAACGAAAATTTTTATTGAGCTTTGATAATTTTATTGCACAATAAAATACCGTGAAGAGATTTTTTCTCTCTGCCGGCATGTGTAACACTTGAACTTTTTCAGAAAGTTTAGCTTCGAGTTTTCCTCCACGTGTAGCGAGCGTAATTTCATGACCCTGATTTAGTAGTGCATGAATAAGATTTAGTACGTGAATTTCTGCGCCGCCTTCTCCAAACTCAGGGACTATGTATAATATCCTCATGAATTTAGAATCCATTCAGCAGCTCTCTTAGCCTCGTTAAAATCCTTGTTGTGTCGCTGCTCTTTTGAGGCAATAAATTCATTAAATGCCGCCTCGCTTGCAAGATCGGTAATTAATCCTCGTTGTATCATCTTTTCAAACATGTCATCAAAACGTTGTGCGCCTCCGCCTATGAATCTCTTAGCGTAACTCATGGGGACTCTTGGCACTCTGATTAATCCAACTTTGAAACCTGCCGTGGCTGCTTCACTGACCATAGAGACAGAGTCTTCTGTGGCAAAAACGTGTGTAGCTACACCAAACATTGCAGTAAGGGAATTAATGCGAGGATTCTTTGACATTAACAATAAGTACTCAAGCGATTTACAGCCGGAGAACATTTGCTGGACAGTCTCGTCAACTTCTTGGCCAGTTCGTCGTGAGGTCGTTATCAATAATGCAACGTCCTTAAGTTGCTTAAACGGTTCCAAAGCTTTCTTAATCCATTGGGAAGTTACACTATAATTAGCGTCGCTTCCACCTATCAAGATCGCGAAAACTTTTTTGCCGGAAAAATCTTTACCAGTGAAAAAATTTTGCCCTACTTCATGTAAGTCAGGCTCATAAATATGATTAGGTGCCCCCAAAGTCGTAATTATATTCTTGTCATTCGGGTCATATTTATCATGTTCAGGAACTATGGCGAAATCAAATGGTTTTGTACCGATTACAGACGGAGTCATCACAACCGCAGCTTTATTGCCTGTAGCTTTTGCAAGTGCCAATGTGAACGGTGCAGCAGAACTTCCAGCCGATACAAATAACGTTTCAGGTTCAAAATTTCGATCATGAAATCCCGCTTTAGTGAGCCAGTTATGTGCATATTCCCTATCGCCAGCCATGATTCTCTTAACATTAAGCCTCATTGTCGTAGCGCGCTTGAAACTGGAAATTTTAGGGACATTGATAAATGGATCAAGAGACGCCCCGCCTAACTTTGAAATCCACATAGCTACTCCCAAAGATTGATGATAATGACCACGAATTGCGTCACTTAATACTAAAACGTGCTTAAAGTTTTGCATGAATAATAATCTCCTTCACTTTCTCTAGATCTTCAGGGGTATCCACTCCGAGACTTTCACCCTTACAATTTGTTATTCCTACTTTGATTCTATAACCGTGTTCCAAAATCTTTAACTGTTCCAGACTCTCCGCTTCACTTAATGGCGTGGCAGGCAATGTAATATACTTCTTGAGAAATTCCAAGCTATAACCGTAAATTCCTATATGCTGATAAATCGGTAAATCTGACTTGTTGCGCTTGTAAGGTATCAACGAACGTGAGAAATATAACGCTTGATTATCCTGACTCATCACAACTTTCACGATATTAGGGTTCTCGAAATCGTCGGTTAATTCTTTGCATAACGTTACGCATTCGTTGTCATTCAATAATTCCGCAACTTCATCAATCATTAATGGATCAAGTAGAGGCTCGTCGCCTTGAATGTTTATCACAGCGTCAACTTCTTTACCGTAGAATCTTGCAGCCTGTTCACAGCGTGAAGTCCCGTTTGGAAGTTCTGAGCTTGTCATAACAACTTGGCCACCAAAATTTTTCACACATTCGTAAATTCTATCGTCGTCAGTTGCAACTAGAACATCACACAAATTTTTTGCTTGCTTAACCCGCTCATAAACATGCTGGATCATTGGAGAGCCGCAAATATCTGCTAAAGGTTTTCCTGGAAATCTTGAAGAACTATAACGCGCTGGAATTATGCCTATTATTTTCATGCTATACCTGCTTTCAGTAACTCGTGAATGTGAACTATACCAACTGGCTTGCGATTTTCAACTGCTATCAATACGCTAATCTCTCGTTGTTCCATGATTCTGACTGCTTCGGCTGCTAAAGCTTGAGGGCTGATTGTTCTCGGAGTCTTGGTCATTGCGTCTTCAATGCGTGTGTTAAAAGCTTCGTTGCCTCTTTTCTCCATGAGCCTTCTTAAATCTCCGTCCGTGAAAATTCCGATTAGCTCGCCATTATCGTTAAGTACACAAGTAGCTCCGTAACCTTTGCCGGTAATAACGAACAACGCGTCTTTCACAGTAACGCCAACCTTTACGACTGGTAAACGATCGCCAACGCCCATAACGTCCTTAACTCTGGTTAATAACTTACGGCCAAGTGCTCCACCAGGGTGAAACAGTGCAAAATCCTCACGCTTTAAGCCACGCAAAATCGTTACCATACATGCAAGCGCGTCCCCGATAACGAGTTCAAGAGTTGTGCTGCTCATAGGGGCTAACTGCAACGGATCGCCTTCACTGTCAACATGAGCATTAATTACAATGTCAGCATGTTCTGCTAATGGAGACGTCATTGAACCTGTGATCGCTATCATAGTTGCTCCTATACGGGAAAAATTAGGGAATAAGGATACAATTTCGGAACTTGCGCCACTGTTACTGATGAAGAGTCCAACGTCCTCCTTACGAACCATTCCTAAATCACCATGAGAAGCTTCCGCAGCGTGAAGGAAAAATGACGGTGTCCCAAGAGAAGCTAGAGTTGCTGAAACTTTTCGCCCAACGTGCCCTGATTTTCCTAACCCAACAACAACAACACGACCTTCACAAGCATAAATCACCCTTGCGGCTTTAACGATTGAGTCATTGAGATTTTCTGCTGAATGTAAAATTTCGTTGGCTTCATTGCGCATTAATTCTTTAGCGGCGGTTAACAGTTCAGTGTCTGAATGCGTCATTTATTCTTCCTTCGTGAAAGTCTTTGCAACGTTGTGAATCGCTAACACTTCATCAAGAAATTTCGGCATTTTGTCAAGCGGAATCATATTAGGCCCGTCGCTCAAAGCCTCTTTAGGATTCGGGTGAGTCTCCGCGAATATACCATCAATTCCAACGGCTGCGGCTGCTCTTGATAACGGAAAAGCTAAACGGTAATCTCCTCCACTTGCTCCTCCTAAACCGCCTGGACGTTGTGCGCTGTGAGTTGCGTCAAATATAAGCGGATAGCCGAATGTACGCATAGTTTCTAGTCCGGTCATATCTACAACCAACCTATGATAGCCAAGTGAAGTGCCTCGTTCACAGAACATTACGTTATCGTTTCCGGCTTCTCGACATTTAGCGGCTACGTACTCCATATCTTCAGGGGCCAAGAACTGCGCTTTCTTAACGTTAATGATTCGTCCAGTCTTAGCTGCTGCAACAAGTAAATCTGTTTGTCTGCACAAAAACGCCGGTATCTGAACAACGTCAACAACATCACCAACAGGGCCAGCTTGATAGCTTTCATGAATATCAGTGAGGACAGGTACCCCCACCGTGCGTTTAATCTCTGCTAATTGCTCAAGACCCTTTTCGAGTCCAGGGCCTCTCCATGCGTGTACGGAAGTGCGGTTAGCTTTATCAAACGAGGCTTTGAATACATAGAGCAGGTTACGTTCGTCACAAATACGCTTCATGAACTTAGCAACTCTGAGGCCAAGGTCATAATTTTCAAGCGAACAGGGCCCCGCTATAACAACGAGGCTCCCATCACCGATTAATCTTCCGTCAAGATTATAAATTTTCGTACTCAATTTTATGCTTTGCCGTCTGATCCGAAGAGTTTGATTTTGTAGCGTACTGTCTCTTTGATTGCCTCAACGCCAGGAGCTAATAATTTGCGTGGGTCATAGCCTTTGCCTTCGTTGTCCTTGCCTGCTTCAATATATTTGCGGGTTGCGGCTGCGAATGCGAGTTGACACTCTGTGTTTACGTTGACTTTTGAGACCCCGAGAGTGATAGCTTTCTTGACCATTTCGTCAGGGATTCCTGAACCACCGTGAAGTACGAGAGGCATAGTTCCGGTCTTCTCCTGCACTGCTGCTAACGTCTCAAATGATAAGCCTTTCCAGTTCGCCGGATATTTTCCGTGAATGTTTCCGATACCAGCCGCTAACATATCGACTCCAAGATCAGCAATTCTCTTGCACTCGTTGGGATCTGCACACTCGCCCATTCCGATAACGCCGTCTTCTTCGCCACCGATTGCGCCGACTTCAGCCTCGATTGTAAGGCCAAGCATGTGAGCAGCGTTCGTAAGTTCCACGGTTTTGGCTACGTTCTCTTCGATTGGAAAATGTGAACCATCAAACATGATTGACGTGAAACCAGCCTTGATGCACTTGTAAGCACCTTCATAAGTTCCGTGGTCAAGGTGAGTGCAAACGGGTACGGAGATTTTTAACTCTTTGTCCAAATTTGCGACCATATCCTGAACAGTCTTGAAACCGCCCATGTACTTTCCTGCGCCCTCAGAGACTCCAAGAATGACAGGAGCCTTTAACTCTTCAGCGACCTGCAAGACAGCCTTTGTCCACTCGAGATTGTTGATGTTGATCTGAGCCACTGCATAGTGACCAGCTTTTGCCTTTGTGAGCATTTCTTTCGCGTTTACTAACATAATGAATAAATACCCTCCTGAATATAAATTTTGACTAGTGAATTATATAGCAAGTCGCGCGATTCTATATAGCGTAACATTATGAAATTTCAGAGAAAAATTTATGAATAGCAAGTGAAATTGAATGAAAAACAAAGGAATTGTGCTAAAATGTTTCGCGAATGGATAAAGCACGGGCACTTACAAATGGCCACTTCTTTACTATCTTAATTATAGCATAGTGTTAAGCGTTGTGTATGGTCGTGCTAAAGATTTTTTGTAAAATTTTCAGGGAGGCATGAGAAATTACAATGAAATTAACAATAATCGGTGCTTCAGGCCATGGCAAGGTTGTAGCAGATATAGCGGAGAAGAATGGATACAACGAAATAGACTTTCTTGATGATTATAAATTTGCTAAGCCGGAGTGCATACAGTCATGTGGAAAATGGCCTATAATAGGCAAGACAGATAATGCCGAAAACATTGACGAAGATCTCTTCATTGCTATAGGTAATTCACAAACTCGAAAAATATTTATGGAACGTTATGCTGATAAACACATTGTCACACTGATACACCCAAATGCAATAATTGCAAGTGGCGTAAAAATTGGACGTGGCACAACCATAATGGCTGGAGTAGTTATTAATTCAGGAACGAAAATCGGAGATGGCTGTATCATTAACACAAGTTCATCTATCGATTATGACTGTATCATAGGAGATTATTCTCACATAGCTGTTGGAACTCATTTAGCGGGTACGGTTGAAGTTGGAAAATGTACATGGATTGGAGCCGGCGCTACTGTCATTGACAATATAAAAATTTGTGATGAATGCATGATAGGAACAGGAAGCGTAATCGTTAAAGATATAACAGAAGCAGGGACATATGTTGGTGTACCAGCGAGAAAAATAAAATAATTTAGTTAAATAAATGCAGGTCGCTGAAGTTCAACGGCCTGTTTTTTGTTGCGTTATTTCTTCAATGCGTGATTCTTTGCGATTAAGTCAATGAATATTAAGTCCTCGTTGCCTGTGTTCTTGAGCGCATGAGCTTCACCTGCTACTGCTATCGTTACTGACATTGGCCCAACCATATATTCTTCTCCAGCAGTATCCGTGAAAATTCCCTGCCCCGATAAAATTATGTACGTGTCTTCGTTGTCAGAGTGTTTGTGAAGTCCGATACTGTCGCCGGGTTTTAGCGTCATTAGTCCGATCTCCTTGATTGCTTGGTCGTCAGTAGCTTGTTCACGTCTGAATGCAAATTTCCCGTACAGAGTCCCTTCACCAGTTCCGCCTGCGTGTTCAACGTTCTTATCAAAAAGTTTTTCGGCCGGGAAAAATTGTCCTGTTGGGTTAGCTTTGATCGCCTCAAGATTTGCTCCGCCGTTCTTCGCGATAATGTCAAGGAACACTAAATCCTCTTCATAAAGATTTGCTAGTCCGTGAGCTTGGCCTGGTCTTGCAAGTGTCATATCTCCAGCTTTCACTACCCAAGCGTTTCCTTCGCCGTCCGTGAAAATTCCTTTGCCCGACAAAATTAAATATGCGTCCTCGTTGTCTGCATGTGCATGTGTGCCGATAAAGTCGCCATGTTTGAGAGTCATGAAGCCGATCTCTTTTATAGCGTCCTCATCAAATGCCTTATCTCTCGTGAAAGCAAATTCTCCGTAAAGAGTCCCTTTGCCTCCAGCCACGTCCTGTTTGTCAAGAGTTGTGAGTTCACCAGACGTATAACATTGCGCATGTTTCACAGGTTCAGCGAATGAACACGAAGCCATTAACGCAAGCAATAATATTGCCGTAAAAAGTTTAACCTTCATTGTAAAGATTCCTCCTGTAAAAATTTTATGATGCTAAATTATGATAGTATGCCCCCAAAATTTCCAGTACCTAAATCTCATAAACTTATCTGCATAGTTTGACAATATACTCTACATAAACTAGAATAATCCCCAAGTTAAGCAGAAAATTTGCATAAATAATTGCTTAAATATTAAATATTTCCTTATTAAGGAGCGTTTGGCAATGGCAGAACATGAATATAAATCGTTACGTGAAATTTTTGGCTCAATGGTATTCGATCGCAGAGTCATGAAACAGAGATTGAACTCTGATATTTATGAACAAGTCATCGAAGCTATGGAAGGGCGCGAACGTTTAAGCCCTGAAGCTGCTGATATAGTCGCTAGTGCAATGAAAGATTGGGCGATCTCAAAGGGCGCTACACATTGGTCACATTGGTTCCAGCCTCAAACTGAATTAACCGCGGAGAAACATTTAGGTTTCACTATGCCTGATTCAAACGGTAATCCCATTGAAGTATTTAGAGGTCATCACTTGGCCCAAGGTGAGCCAGATGCGTCAAGCTTCCCTTCAGCCGGTACACGTTCAACTTTTGAGGCAAGAGGTTACAGCGCGTGGGATATATCAAGCCCGGCATTTATCGTAAAGACTCCCAAGGGCGGTACGTTGTTTATCCCGTCAGTGTTCTTGTCATTCGATGGAACTCCGTTAGATCTCAAGACTCCTTTGTTGCGAGCATTAGAGGCCGTTGAAGGTAGAGCGTTAAGACTCCTTAAAACTCTTGGTCAACGTGGAATTAAGAGCGTAAAAATGACAGTAGGAGCTGAACAGGAATATTTCTTACTTGATAGACCACGAGCACAATTAAGACCCGACATAAGATTTTGCGGACGTACTTTAATCGGAGCGCAACCTGCAAAGGATCAAAAGCTTGACCACCATTATATGGGAGCTATTCACGGCAGAGTCCTGCGTTACATGGAAGACGTTGAACGAGATTTAGCACGCTTGGGTGTGTCTGTTATGGCCCGTCATAATGAAGTCGCTAGATGTCAATTTGAGTTTGCACATTTATTCTCCGACGCTAACACAGCTTGCGACCAAAACCAGATTCTCATGGAGACGATGAGGAAATTAGCTCGCCAGCACGAATTGAGATTACTATTCCATGAGAAACCATTTGCAGGAATGAACGGAAGCGGAAAACATACTAACATGTCATTAATGGACAGCGAAGGACGAAATTTATTAAAGCCTTCTCACAGTCACAGGCGCAACGTGATTTTCTTGACGTTCTTATCCGCGGTAGTGTTGGGTATATCGAGATTCCATAGCTTACTTCAGGCTTCTATCGCTACTTACGGGAATTTATTTAGGCTCGGCGGTCATGAGGCTCCTCCCTCAATCATAAGCGTATACCTTGGAAGCGCATTAACGGATTTGATTCACAGGCTCGATAATTCGGACGTGTCTTTACCTGAACAAAGAACTATGGATCTTGGGTTAGCAAAGTTGCCCGATATTATCCCGTTCGACTCCGACAGAAACAGGACAAGCCCCGTAGCTTTCACAGGCGATAAATTCGAGTTCAGGGCCCCCGGCGCGTCACAGTCAATCGCTTTACCAGTAACAATGTTTGCAAGTTTATGGGCATGGGGAATTGAAGAACTTACTCACATGATTGAAGCGCGTTGTTCTGATGGAAAAGACCCAATGGACGCAGCACTAGACGCAGCAAGAGAAGCGTTCAGACAGGGCAGCAATATTCTATTTGAGGGCGACGCTTATACACCTGAATGGCACGATGAGGCAAGAAAACGTGGGCTTATTGAGGCTGAAACGATGCCCGATAGAATCGATCTGCTACTGAAACCGGAGAACAAAACCATGCTTGAAAGTTTAGGCGTGTATCGTGCTCATGAACTTGAGAATTTACGTGCGGTACGTATGGAAAGCTTTGCTACTGGACTCGAAGTCGAAGCGGCTGTTCTGTATGACATGCTTTGGGAAGGAGTTTTGCCGGCGTTATCGAAACAATTGATACTTGAGAAACAATCGCTGTACTTATTTGACGGTGTTGACTTCGGGGACGATAAACCTTGGCGCGATTACATTCAGGGACTTGGCCGAGCTAAGAGTTCTTTAATCCTTGACGCTAATAACTTGCATGAACTCAAAGGACGTTTAGCGGGAATGGACGTTCGTGAGCGTTCAGATTTCTTGACAGGGACTATTATTCCATTAATGGACTCGATCAGATCGAAATGCGATGCCGCAGAATTGACAATAGCTGCAGATATTTGGCCATACCCAATTTACAGGAACTTGCTATCGTTATCCGCGTAACAAAAAACCCCGGTGCGTCCGGGGCTCTTCATTCTATTGCTTAACCTAAAATGTTCTCAAGTTTCGTTTCCGTGATTCCGTGTTTCTCTGCATACCCCGTAAGAATTAGCGTTAAAGCTCCGTCGCCAGTAACGTTGCAGGCTGTCCCGAATGAATCTTGAAGCGCAAAGATCGTGAGCATCAAAGCTGTACCAGTTGCATCAAATCCAAGCACGCCCGTTATTAATCCAAGTGAAGCCATAACAGTTCCACCAGGGACTCCAGGCGCTCCGATAGCAAACACTCCCAGCAATAAGCAGAACAAAATCATGTTGCCGACCGTCGGATAAACTCCGTAAAGAATCTTTGAGACTGCCATTACGAAAAATGTTTCAGTCATAACAGAGCCGCAAAGGTGTATATTCGCAAAAAGTGGGATTCCAAAATTTACCATATCGTCGCGTAAAGTTGGCTCGGACTTTCTCGCACACTCAAGAGCTACTGATAAAGTTGCTGCGCTTGACATTGTTCCGATTGCCGTCATGTATGCGGGCCCGTAATTCTTCACAATGTTGAAGGGGTTGCGTCCTGAATACGCTCCTGCTATGGAATATAACAGCGTCATCCAAATGTAATGCCCAATGATCACGATCAAAATTATCATTACGAAAATTGGGAACTGCTTTGTGATTGAACCCTCATAGGCAAGTCCGCAGAATGTCGTCCCGATTAAAATAGGCAACACAGGAATCAAAAACTTTGTTACGATGCTCAACACTATCTTCTGAAATTCTTCAAGCAGATTAATTACATACTTGCTTCTGTTCCAAGCCGCCGCAAGTCCAACCATTACCGACAAGAATAAAGCTGACATAACCGGCATAATTTGAGGAATGGCCAACGCGAATACAACATCAGGAAGTGATTTCAAGCCCTCAACCTCTGAAACAATGTGCATGAAGGGAAGAATCGAATATCCCGCGGCTGTTGCTGCAAAGGCTGCTCCGATTGATGACACGTAAGCAAGAATTAACGCAAGTATCAACATTTTTGAAGCATTGCTCCCAAGTCTCGTGATTGAAGGTGCTACGAACCCGATTATAATCAGAGGCACGCAGAAATTAATGAACTGTCCGGAAATATAACGCACTGTTACAATGATGTTCAACAACGCTGTGCACAGCGCGCTACCCTCAATCGAAGTCAGGCCAAGTCCAACAAGTATACCCGCTACTAAAGCCACGATTAACTTAAATGGCAATGAGCTTGTGAAACCGTTTTTGCTCATGATAGATAACTACCTCCATAAAAATTTTCTGACAATTATACGCTACTATTACAAACAAGAATCTACATCAATGCGATCAATCATGACATTCAATATTTCCTTGTCCGTCTCCTTCATGCCGATCTTGCCTATATAGCCCATGTTCTTGATCGTTTTCTCTACGTCGTCTTCAACAAATCCTTCCCCGCCGTGAAATTCGTCATCGTTCATGCTCATGTAATGCGCAAGTAAAGCAGCGTGTACCGACGAAGCAATTTTTGCCGCACAACTTGGCTTAGCCCCGTCACAAACTATTCCGCCAACGTTTCCAAGAGTGTTAGTGATCGTTCGTCCTATGCTCGCGTAATCTCCTCCGGCCATGTAAGTTATTCCTGCTCCAGCCCCGCATGCCGCACTCACAGCCCCGCAGAAAGCCGACAATGAGCCTATGTAATGCTTGATATAAATCGAGACAAGATTACTCACAACTAAGCAACGTAATAATTTCTGGTGGGATATATGCCAGTTTTCAGCGTAAGTTATCACGGGCATTGTTACAGTGATTCCCTGATTGCCGCTCCCGGAATTAATGACTACTGGCAACGGGCAACCGCTCATTCTCGCGTCACTACCAGCCGCCGCACGAGCACAAGCTAACGACCTCACGCTATCGCCCCAAATCTCAAGAATAGTTTTCCCCACGCAAGCTCCCCACTTGTTATCGAGGCCCTCTTGTGAAATTTCCGTGTTGTATTGAATCTGACGCTCTAATATCTCCTTCACGTCCTCAAGGTCAACTTCATTTGCGAACTCAATCAAAGTTTTTAGGCTCATAAGATTCTTATTGCTTTGTGATTCTGAAGCCTGCGAGTCTGTTTTATCATTGGCCTTCTCAAATATTGTTTCGTCGTCGCGTTTTATAAGCGTTATGTTCGTATGAGAGTTCTCGATCCTGACCAGCGATTTATGCTCCTGGGAAAAAGCCTCAACCTCGATAAATAAATTCGGGACGTTTTCAGCTAAATTGACCTCGCAGAAATTTTCACGCACTAACTTTTTCGTAATAGACCTTGCTTCGTCAGTGGCACCCGCGATAACTTCAAGCTCCCTGTTCTCGTCGCCTCCTACTGCTCCCAAAATCGCTGCCGCTTCAATACCCTTTTGACCTCCTGAATTAGGAACGATTACGCCTTTAACGTTCTTGATAATGTTTCCAGAGCATGACACGCGCAACTTTTCGACTCCTTCGCCCAACACCGCACGAGCCTTAGCCGCCGCATAAGCTATAGCGATTGGTTCAGTACACCCCATAGCAGGCACTAATTCTTCTCGCAAAATAGCGACGTAGTTATCATAAATTTCGTTCTTGTTCATGAATTACCCCTCCTTGTATAAATTTCGCAATTATAAGCTATTATGTTATCATGTGAAAAATTTTTGGCGGGAGAATGATCGATTCGTAATGTTCAGAAAAGCAGAGAGACGCAAAGCAAAATTAAGGCTAGCTCTAACGGGGCCGGCAGGTTCAGGAAAAACTTATGGAGCATTAATGATAGCACAGGGTATAGGCGGAAAAATTGCGCTTATCGACACTGAAAACGGGAGCGGAGATTTGTACGCTGATATTTGCGATTACGATGTTGATACGATAACCGCGCCTTACTCAATACAGAAATATCTTGCTTCGATTAACGAGGCTGAAAGATTGGGCTACAACGTCTTGATTATTGATTCGCTCTCACACGCATGGAGCGGAGCTGGTGGCCTGCTGGACGTTCAGAATGATTTAGCGGAGAAGAGCAAGAGCGGAAATTCTTATACGGCTTGGAGAAAAGTTACACCCTGGCACAATAAACTCATCGAAACAATGTTAGCTTCAAAGTGTCATATTATCGCGACCATGAGAACGAAAACAGAATACTCCATGGTACAGAACGAGCGAGGCAAGACGGAAATTCGCAAGATCGGTTTAGCCCCTGTACAGCGTGAAGGAATGGATTACGAGTTCACAGTAGTGTTCAATCTCAACATGGATCACACCGTCAGCGTTTCAAAAGATAGAACAGGACTATTCGACAGCAAAAATTTCACGATAACAAAGAAAACTGGCAAGACCCTCAACAACTGGCTGAACTCCGGCGAGGACGCTAGACTCAACCCTACCGAACGAAGACAAGCAATCAACAAACTTTACAACGGCTATCTCGGATTATTCGCCAATGACTCAATGCAGGCACGCGACGCTATGTTAATGATAACCGACGGACGAGGCTCAAAGGACTGGACTGACGAGGACATAAAGAAGTTGACGGCGGATTTAGACTTCAGAATGAACAGTTAGCTTTGAGTACATTTTCATCAACTCCGCCACGATTTCCTCCTCCGTTATATTTTTGTCGAAACCATAAGCTTCACACACAGCCGCGTCATTCTCATGATGAGCCTTCAATAACTCTTCGGGCATAGTAAGCGGGTCATACATATCTGCTAGCGACGAGCCAGGAAACTTTTTACGGGCATCAAGAATCTTTTGCGCACATGACTCGATTTTGATTCGTTGTTTATCAGAATAAGCAGGCCACGGGAAATTATTGTAGACAATGTCCTTTGAGTAACGTAAGCTTATTCCTAAACGTCCAGCTATTGTTTTTACCCAAGCCATGTGTATACGAGACGTCAACACACCGAAATGATAGAGCGTTGCATTAGGTATGGTTTGAATTTGATTCGTTGGAATTACATCTGAGTTAAGGTAGGCCATTGGAATATATTTCCTTGTATCTGATGATACCATTGGCAATGCTATGTATGTATCTGGATTATTAGTATCCCTAAATCTGTAAGGAGTTTCAGCTAATTTTTGAGTTCCCTTGTCCTTCATTCCAAGACGATTTTTCCGGCACAATTCAATACGCTCGAGGACTTTAGAATTTTTGCGAATTTCCTTTGCAGGCGCGTTCACTAACCATAATACATATCGCTGTTCGTTGTAAAGAAGTTCCCGTCCTCCCATAAGTCGCTTGATATACGGAAAATTACCAAAGGACGGCAAATCCTCAACTTCAATCTTCAAAGCATCGCCATCTAAGGGAACGTTTCCATTTTTCATAGGTGGGACATCACATAAAGGTTTACTACGAGAATCCACAAAAACGTTCGGTGCGTCAATCAAGTAAGCGTTGATATTTTGAGCCTTAATTGTATTTCCGTCGTTTGTGAAAATTTGTTTATTATCAACATTAGCTTGGCTGAAACAGATTATTACGCAATACACATGAGCTTTCTCGATTGCTTCACTATCCCAAATAAACGTGCGCCACGCGAAATTAATATGGATTCCATAATCGTTCATCAATTTTTGCCACAATGGCCCGACTTGTTCACCCTGCGTTATTGAATTTGTTGATACAAAAGCACATTTAATATTTGTCCCTTGAATATACTTTGCAGCTAATACGTACCAACACGCAACGTAATCAATATCCCTATAACTGAAAAATGTAGCTAATTCTTCATGTTGCTTTTTAGAACGGTATCGTCTACCCACAAACGGTGGATTGCCCATTATGAAATTGAGTTTGTCTATTGGTACGAGCTTGCCCCAATCCAGAGTCAAGGCGTTTCCTTCGATGATGTGATTGTAAGATTTAAGCGGGAAAAAGTTTTCGAGTACCTGAATAATTTTCTTTGTCTCGCTCCACATTTGAGCCTCTGCTATCCATAGCGCAGTACGAGCCACGGCCACAGCGAAATCGTTGATCTCAATGCCGAAAAATTGACTGATTGATACTTTGATGAAGCTTATTTCCTCGCGTGATTGAACGAATTCAACCTGCTGACGACGTTCGGATAAGATTCTGTTCTCAAGCCTGCGTAATGATAAGTAAGTTTCTGTGAGGAAGTTTCCAGAGCCGCAAGCCGGGTCAAGAAATGTTAGGGAGCCTAGTTTATTCTGGAAATCGTTAAGCTTTCTTGTGCGTGAAGTTTTTGAGGTTGTACGCATGATTTCATCAAGTTCAGCGTTAAGAGCGTCAAGGAACAATGGATCAATGACCTTGTGTATATTTTCAAGGCTTGTGTAATGCATACCGCCTTTACGCCGTGTTTCAGGGTTTAGGGTTGACTCGAAGACTGCCCCGAAAATTGTTGGTGATATTCCGCTCCAGTCAAAGCCCTCTGACATTTCCCGCAATATAATCTCTAATGGCTCGCCTTCAAGCTGTGGAATTTCGATATTAGCCTCTTCGAATAAACCGCCGTTGACATAAGGGAACTCCTTCAGCGTCTCATCAATGTAGTAATCTCGTTCATCTATAGTTTGATTCAGGACTGTGAAGAGGTCAATCAAAGCGCGACGAGGAGAATTAGAGAACTTGGCCAAGTAATCATGAAATTGTGATTTAGCGAATAGCCCGGCATCTTCAGCATAAAGCAAGAACACAATACGCACGCATAGAATATTCAAGCTTCGGAGCGATTCCGGGGAGTCAGGATTCTTATAACGCGTCAGGAGAGAGTCATATAGCTTTCCTACGAGTTCACCGGCCTTAACGGAAATTTCTACCTCACGAATCGATTTAGGCGAGGAGGCTTTAACGTCAACGAGGAACTTAAATTTTTGCGCTTCATTAACGAGATTCTCAAGCTGAATTATTTCCGGAGGGTCTTTTGGGTGCTCCATATCGTGAATCTGGAACGCCTGAAAGTTGCATGTGATTATCCAGCGTGCGCGCTCTGAATCCGGCAGCCAATCTGAATATCGTTTAGCTTGCTCAAATGGAGTCTTGAATGATCCGTCAGATTGTTGTGTAGGTTTATCAAGTGATACACCGAGACTCTTTTGCTCAATGATTACACGAGTAGCAGGGATATAAACGTCAATGAAGCTTACGTGATTGAGTTCAACGCGTTTCTCAAAGTCTACAATCGCTAATGGATTCTCTACATAGCATATAGTTTGCAGAAAGTCCAGCCAAAATTTCTGTGTGTCGCTCTTCTCGTCGCCTTTATCCTTCCAGCGGGCTATGAAGTTTTTCATGAGGTTACGCGGATTACATACCGATTAATTTCTCCACTGGCCTTAAAGCTAAAATAGTTTCGTTGATTACGTCGTCAAGTGGCATGTTCATTCTTTCAGCCCCCTGCTTAATTGTTTCACGACTAACTCCGCGCGCAAAAGCCTTGTCCTTCCATTTCTTCTTGACCGATTTCAATTCCAAGTCCGCTAAAGATTTTGACGGTCTAACGAGTCCAGCAGTTATTATCAAGCCTGTAAGCTCATCAATCGTGAACAAAGTTTTCTCCATGTTGTTAAGTGGCTCAACGTCCGTACAAATTCCATAGCCATGAGACTGTACAGCGCGAATAATATTTTCATCGACACCGGCTTCTCGCAACATATCGGGCGCAACGTGACAATGTTTTTCCGGGGTTGGTGTAGTTTGTTCCCAGTCAATATCGTGTAATAAGCCAACTACTCCCCATAAGTCTGGATCTTCGTTGTAAAGTTTAGCAAAGTGCCTCATTGCGTTTTCTACGGCTATAGCGTGATGAATATGTGACTCTTCTTTGTTGTATTTCTTGACGAGTTCAAGAGCCTGTTCTCTGGTTGGTATCAAGTTCACTACCCCTTTTACAGAATGATAAAATTTTGCCGTAATTATATATCCAAGGGGGAATTTATCGTGAACAAGTCAGCAATTCTCGTTGTATCGTTTGGGACTTCACACCCGCGGGCAATGGCAGCTATAGATAATCTCATTGAGGCAGCAAAAATTTCGTTCCCTGATTATGAAGTCAGACTCGCTTTCACGTCCAGAATCGTTCGCAACAAACTTTCAAACGCTATTCCGAATCCTGTTGAGGCTTTGGCAAAGCTTAACGCTGAAAACTTTTCTGAAGTCGTGATAATGCCAACGCTTATGATACCGGGCCAAGAGTACGACGCGCTCAAAAACGTTTACGAGTCATTCAAACACTTAACCGGGAAATACGGCTTTGAGAAATTAGCACTAGGTACACCGTTCATGAACACGCCTAAAGATTGTGAACGATGGGCGAAAATTTTGGCGAAACTTTTTGAATCTGAACATGCAGGGATAATCTTAATGGGGCATGGAACGCGCGAACATTTTGCACACGCTCTTTACTCACAGTTACAGCTTGAACTTGACAGGATAATTTACGGGAAGTTCTTTGTTGGAACTGTTGAGGCAGCTCCGGATATTCATGACGTAATAACGAATCTCAAGAGGCACGATGAAATTCACAGGCTGATACTTTCGCCATTAATGATAGTAGCTGGGGAACATGCTAATAACGACTTGGCCAACGAATGGCTGAACGCTCTCAAAGCTAATGGCTATGAAAATGTTAATGTGAATCTCAAGGGCCTTGGCGATGAAAAATTAGTCGCAAGTTATTTTGTTGATCGTCTTCGTAAAACTATGTCAGCACTGTAAAATCTGCGAGTTTTTGTAGTTGAAAATGTAGTTGAAAAATTGACAGTCCCCAACTCGTTAGAATCAGGAACTGCCTTGCGAATATTATATCATTTTCATTAATTCATTGAGTGCGAAATTTATTGCACACTCTCGAATCTCTTTACGTGTCCCGGAAAAATGTTTTGTAAATGTCAAAGTTTTATCGTGAGTCGCTATCCCGAAGCATACAGTCCCAACTGGTTTTGCTTCGCTTCCTCCATCAGGCCCGGCTATACCTGTGATTGAGACTGCTAGGTCAGCTTTGTAGATTCGTAGTGCTCCGTTTGCCATTTCAGTTGCACATTGTTCACTGACTGCCCCAAAATTTTTCAAGGTTTCTTCACTCACGCCCAAAATATTTTGCTTGGCCTCATTGCTGTAAGTTACAGCGCTACCGTTGAACACGTCAGAGCTTCCGGGAATTTCAGTCAATGCTGCCCCGACGAGCCCGCCCGTACATGATTCAGCACAAGCAATCTTGGTATTATGTTCACGAGCTTTGTTAATAAGTTCTGCTACAACCATTTGCTGACGACCTCAAACAACCAGCCCGCATGATAGAAATAAGCGTTTAGAGCCTGTAAGAATATATTCACGAGTATTCCGCCTACGACATCATCAGCCATTATTCCCCAACCTCCCGGAAGTTTTTCCATTGCACAAACCGGCCAAGGCTTGAGAATGTCAACGAGTCTGAACATGAAGAACCCCGGAATGATAAATCCCTTCGGCAACAAATAAATGCTCAACCACATTCCCGGCAACTCGTCAATATTGAGAAAACTTGGGTCTTTGGTGTTGAAGAATTTTTCCGACATTCCAGTAACATACACGCCAATCAACGTAACAGCAATTATTGCCCACATAGGCACGTCAACAAATGCACTAACTACACACGCGGCCGCAGAACTCACAGTCCCTGGCATTCCCGAAGGAATAAATCCTAAGCCGAATAAACTAGCGATCCATACATAATAAGGATACTTCTTCATTGTTCTATCACTTCTCCAAATAAATCATTCTCTGCACAATCAAAAATTTTTGCCCTGATAATTTCGCCTGGCTTAACTTTTTTAGCGTCAATCCCTGATACACATACAAGCCCGTCAATTTCTGGAGCGTCCCTATAACTTCTTCCCCATGCCTCGTTTTCTTCTGCGTCAATTTCCTCGATTAACACTTCTAGCTCTTGATCAATAAATAATTCGCTGCGTTCTTGTGAGATTGTTGCGCTTAGTTCCATGAGCTTATTACAACGTGCCTCTGCTGTCTTGCTACTGACTTTACCGGGAAATTTTGCGGCCTTTGTACCTTCTTCAGGGGAATAAATAAACGCTCCGAGCCTGTCAAATTCAATTTCACTCACAAAATCTAATACGCGTTCAAAAGTTTCTGCGCTCTCTCCGGGAAACCCCGTCATTATTGTTGTTCGCAACGTGAATAACTCGTCAAGGCTCCTGATGTAACGGAAAACTCTTTGCATATGTCCGGGCGGGCAAGGTCTATTCATTCTAGCTAATATCTCGCTGTCAGCATGTTGGATCGGAATATCAAGATAGTGTAAAACTTTTTCGTGTCCTAATAGGAAATCTATAAGTTCTTCGTTTACTCTGTTAGGGTGAAGATAAAGCAAGCGTAACCAAGTTTTTGGGGGAAGTTCTCTGTTAAGCTCGTGAATCAAAGTTTTCAGGTTAGTACCGTCGTTGAAGTCTTGTCCGTAAACTGTTAAGTCTTGACCCACTAAGCAAAGCTCTTTCGCCCCGGCCGCGCATAACATTAAAGCCTCGTCAATTAATTGTTTCAGTGGAATACTTCTTAATCGTCCGCGTATCAATGGAATTGCACAATATGAGCATAAAGTGTTGCAGCCCTCACTGACTTTCAGATAACGAGTCCAGAAATTTTTGTTGATGGCTTGAGTAACAAGTTGACAGTTTGAATTTTCCACGCCACCTAGAAAGTTTATGACCTTGTCCCACTCTTCCGACTTCACGAATAAATCAACGCTCGGGAGTTCTTTGCGTAATTCCTTCTCGTAACGATTGACTAAGCAACCAGCTACGATTAATTTCTCGATTCGCCCGTCGTTCTTCAAGTCCTCAAGCTCTAAAATCGCGTCTATATTCTCCTTAACGGCGTCTTGAATGAAACCGCATGTGTTAATGATGGCAACATGTGAATTTTCGGGAGTATCAAGAATTTCATGGCCGGAGAGTTTTAGCTGTGCTATCAGGTGTTCACTGTCGGCAGTGTTCTTGGCACAACCCATGCTCACAAAAAATATTTTCATGCGCTAGTTCTCGTACTCACTGAAACTATCTAAATCAATCGCTTTGACCTCAAAGACTCTTTCAACGTTCACACAGAAATTATTGGCTATCATCAAGCTTGCAAGCCTCTTCCCGTCGATAAGCATAACTCGTTCATCATTGGCCGCTATTACAGCTTGTTCAGAGAAATTCGCGGTTGTAGCAAATAAACCTTTGCCGCCCTTGTCAGTTATGGCCTCGATAAAGTCCTGCATGTCCGAACGCCCGACGGTTTTTGACGGTGATAATTTTCGCGCCTGAATGTAAATCGGAGTCATTCCTGCTTTGTTCTCAAGGATAACGCCGTGGATTAAATCGCTTCCTTCTGTCTCGCTTGTGTACCTAGCATTCTGGAAAGCACGATAACCCATTTTCGATAACAGGTCTATTACGAGCATCTCGAATCTATCTGACGGAATAGCAGCAACTTTTTCGAGAACTTCATCAGTTAAATCAGCGTTATATTTCTTGAATACGTCTTCAATATTTTGAGATTGCATAAATTCGTCTTCCTCATATTCATCTTCATCAACTTCAACAATTTCTTCTTCAGCTTCTGGTTCAGGCTCTGGTTCTGTGGGAGCTGGCTCAACTTCCTCAACAGGTTCTGCTATTTCTTCTTGCTGTTCTGGCTCTGGCTCAACAATTTCTTCTTCAGCGTTTTCGAACTCTTCATCTACAAAATCTTCCGGGGCTTCTTGAATCTCCTCAACCTCTTCAACTTCTTCAGGCTCTTCAGGCTCTTCACTCACAACTTCTTGAACGTCTTCGGCTTCCTCAATTTCAGGGGCGGCTTCAAATTCTTCCTGCTGTGATTGTTCTGGTTCTTCAGTCACTGGTGTAACGGGAGGTAAGGAAATTGGTTCGGGGTCTTGAGCTTTGTTGCGTCCGGCTAAATAAATTTCATCAATGACTTCAGGATTTTCATCAAGCACTTCAATTCCTGTTGTTGTTATCATGTAAGTACTCTTTGAGGGGTGAGACAACAGACCTTGCTTATATAGAAACGTTTTTGCTTCATTGATGTTATTCTTGAACGCTGTTTTCTCCGTTGATGACATTTCCGTAGTGATCTTGTCAAATTTATCTGCCATCATCTCGAGAAAATCATTTATCACGAAACTGTGGGGAGCCTCATCTTTGAAAGTCTCAAGCAGTGGCTTGCGTATTTCTTGAGTGCTAGGGACAGGCATAATAAAATTTCACCTCTTGCATAAAATATAATTCTTCAATATTGACAATGATTATACTTCAATTTTTCGTGACGGGGCTATAATAATTTCAAGAGAGGGGATTTTCATTATGAGAACGAGCAAAATTTTTACGAGCATGATTCTGATTCTGTTAATGAACGTAACAAATATATCACACGCTGACGAATGGACGCCGGACAAATTGGACTTGAAACGAGCTATCCCAAACGACACTACGCCGCCAGCAAGATTAACGCCCATAAATAATTTAGAGCCGCTTGAATCGGTTGAAGGTGTTATAAGACGAGTTAATATTCCTGATGGTGATAAAGTAGTTGCGATTACGTTTGACATGTGCGAACTTGATACGAGTACTACTGGCTGTGATATGGACGTGATAAATTTGTTGCGAGAACGAAAAATCCCGGCTACGTTGTTCATGGGAGGTAAATGGATACGTACACATTCAAGACGAGTGAAACAAATAATGAGTGAGAGTGAGTTATTCGAGATCGGGAATCACAATTGGAGTCACGGAAATTGCGCGCTGTTATCCGACGAAGGACTCAAAGCACAAATTTTATGGACGCAAGCAGAATACGAACTCTTACGAGAAGAAACAGGGCTTGAAGATTTGCCAGAAGTGCCGGAATTATTCAGGTTGCCTTATGGGAGAAATTCGAAACGTGCATTAGAAACGATAGCGGGGCTTGGATTGAGAATAATTCAGTGGGACGTAGCAGCAGAGTCGGGAGCAGATAACACGAACATTAACCGCGCAAAACGTGGGGCCAAGAAAGTTGCAGCTATGACTCGTTCTGGATCAATCTTGCTATTTCACGCTAATCTAGTTCCAAAGGGCACAGCAAGTTTATTACGCTTCACTCTCGACGAGCTTGAAGAACAAGGCTATGTATTTGTGAAGGTCAGCGAATTATTGAAGATGGGAAATCCAGAAACAACCCGGGACGGATATTTTACCAATCCCGGCGATAATAAAGCTCTGGATAAGAAATTTGGCGTTGACGGAACAGGACGACGAAGAGTTTTTACTGGTAAAGTTGATTAATGTTGACCGTAATAAGCGTTTGCTCCGTGCTTTCTGAAATAATGCTTGTCCTGCAAAACTTGGGGAGCCGGGGCAACTTTCGGATTAATTAATTCTGTCCTGAATGCCATTTTCGCGACTTCTTCCAACACTACAGCGCTATGTACAGCGTCAACAGCATCTTTTCCCCAAGCGAACGGCCCGTGATTCGTGCATAAACATGCGGGGACTGCCATAGGGTCTTTGTTCATGCGTTTGAACTCGTCAACAATCAATTTGCCCGTGTTGTATTCGTAAGCCTCATTGATTTCTTCTGCGCTTAAGACTCTCAAACAAGGTACTTCACCGTAGTAATAATCTGCGTGTGTTGTCCCGTAACATGGAATGCTTCTTCCAGCTTGTGCCCAACTCGTTGCGTATGAAGAATGAGTGTGGACTATGCCGCCGATTTCCTCAAAATGTTTGTACAAGACTGCGTGTGTAGGAGTGTCCGATGAAGGATTCATTTTTCCCTCAACCTTGTTCCCCTCAAAGTCAACGATGACCATATCTTCGGGCTTGAGATCTTCATAGGGTACACCACTTGGCTTAATGGCGAACAACTTTTTCTCACGATCGACCGCGCTGACATTGCCCCAAGTAAACGTAACGAGCTTAAATTCCGGGAGCAACATGTTAGCTTCATAGACTTTCTGCTTTAATTCTTCGAGCATGAATAAATTTCTCCTCTCTAATTCTGAAATTGTAAATGGGATTTCTTAATGCAAGATTGTATCACAGAATAACAGACAAGATACTTAACCCGGCTAAGACTCCCGCAACAAAAATCAACGTCCCGAAAATCAACATAGCTGGGTGAGCGTGGTTCTCGTAAATTATTCCGGTTTTAGCGTCATAGTACAAGTCCATTTTGTCACCGATCCTGAAAGTTTTCTCGCCACTTGAATTAATTCTACAGCGCCTGATATTTTCTCGCCCGTTAATTTCGTACTTCACAATCGGGTAATAAGTGAACTTTGACGCTTTGAGAATCTTTGTTTCCTGTGAAAGTTGACGTGTGTATATCTCAATTATCTCTGCTGAAATTTGCTGTAAATGTTTATTCTTGAGTGAGAAGTATCGCCATAACAGACTCAATCCCGCTCCAACAAGCACAAGAGCAAGACATGTCATAGCTTCAACTTCACGCCCCTGATTCTCAAACATCGTAAGTAGGATTAATAACGCGCCCCCAATCATAAGGATTAACGGGTGAAAAATTGCTTCGTCCTCCTTCTCGGATAACTTTGCGCTCTCGTTGGCATTGCCCCAGTAAATTCTTACTTGCTGACCTTTTGCGTATTCGGTTGGGGATTTGAAGACTTGCTGAACTTGTTTAATTGCGTCAATCTCTACAGTAACGTCGTAATAGTTCATTATTTCGCGGCCTTGGTTGTCATGCTTAATAACTTTTTCGCAGCTTATAACGTTTGCCACGGTGCTAGAGTCTTTCTTGCGAGTTCGTAACCAGGTTTTAACTTGGCCCGATCCGACGAGAAATATAATTATGCCTGGAATATATGGGAAATATTTTGCTAAAGTGTTTTCCATGTTTATACGTGCTCCAAAATTTCTGTAAGTGAATTAATTTCCTTAACGTCATCAACTTTTTCGTGCTTGAGATTGAACCATAGGGCATTCATTCCGACAGATATAGCACCTTGATAATCTTTCTTGAGGTCGTCACCAACGAACAAACATTCACTGGCTTCACACTTTGCCTTACGTAAGCACATGTTAAATATAGGTGGCTCTGGTTTCTCTAGTCCAGCCTCTTCACTAGTTACAATGAAGTCGATATATTGCAAAATTTCCATGCGCTCAAGTTTCAGCATCTGTATGTACGGAGTCATATCCGTGCCAATTCCGACGAACAAGCCTTTAGCTTTGAGGGTCTGAAATAATTTCGTGCGTTCTTCATCAGGAGATAACGAGTCAATCATTTTCCGCCAATAAAGCTCGTACAATTTCACAGCATGAGGATAAAGAGGAATTGAGGACTGCTCTAACATTTTTTGGTAACGCAGCATTCTATCGCGGCAACTACCGTTATAGCCAAGGTCGTTATAAATTTCATGTTGCACGGCCAAGTGTTTTGCGTCGAAATCTTGTGAGTTCCAACCGAAAATTTTCGCGCAATATTCACGCAACGAGTCTAATGCGGCTTTGTTCGAGTCATTGAAGCTGTATAACGTGTTATCAATGTCAAATATTACACACTTAATCAAATTTACGCCTCCTTTATATAATAAAAACGAGTCCGGCTAATGATACCAGACTCGCGAAAATTTTAGCTTAAATTAAGTTTACTAATTAGTCGATTAATCCTGCGTCTTTGAGTGCTGTCTCGATCTCTTTGTCTGACATAACGTTCTTCAACGTGATTAACGTCGTCTTTGAAGCGTCAATGCCCTCAAAAGTTTTGGCGAAAGGTTTTGCGCAGAGAACTACGTCATAGCCTGAAGCTGCACTCTTGCCTTCTGACACTGCACAGTGATTGATTGCAGCGGGCTTAATGTTGTTTCTGGTCATAACCTTTTTGATCGCGTTCTCCATGAGAAGAGAAGAGCCTGCACCGTTTGCACAACACGCTAATAATTTTTTGCCGTCAAGTTTTGCCATGATAAATTATTTCTTTCCTTTCTTTTCTGCAATGTGAGCTTTGTATGCTTCATAATCCTCAGTGATTAAGAAGTAACCTTTGGGGTCCATTAAGTATTCGATCTGCGGAATTGCGAGCAGTACTACAACAACGACAGCAACTCCGATATATCCAGCATAGTGCATTACCCATGTGAACGCCGGCCATACTGTATCCCAGTCGAACATTCCAAGATAACCGCCGTAATTCGCAAGTCCTACCCAGCCAGCTATTAATGCAGCACCGAATACCTGAATTAAACCAGAGATAAACGGGATAATCAAGCAAGCTTTGAGGCCGCCTTTTTCGTTGGCAACAAGTCCGATTGTAGCGTTGTCGAAGAATACAGGAACGAATCCGCAAATGATAATCGTGGGTGAGCCGCTGAAGATAAGAATCAAAATCGCAACGATCTGACCACATAAACCGGCCAAGAATCCAAATGTAACAGCGTTTGCATCGCCGAAACCGTAGCAGACTGCGCAGTCAACTCCAGGAACTGACGACGGTAATAATTTATCCGCGATACCTTGGAATGATGCTGTCAATTCTGTAACGAATGTTCTGACACCTAACTGTAATATAGCCAGATAAACTGCAAACTGTAATGACGTGTTCAAGCAATAGAAACCGAAGTTCATGCTCTCTTTAATGTGGCCTTTCGCAACAAAGAACGGTTTGCCAATGATTACCATGATGATACTGAAGAAGAACGTCATCAAAATTGCCGTACACACCATGTTTTCGTTGAAGATTGAGAAGAAACCGGGCATTTCGAGGTCGCCGACTTTCTTAATCTCTTTCTTGCCACCTTTGCTGCCGAAAAGTTTATCAGCCAGGAAGTAACCAAGCCTTATTCCGAACATTTGCTGGTGTGCGATCGCGAAGCCTGCTCCGTCCGTTAATTCCTGCATGGGTTTGACTGTCAAGTTTGAACCGACTGCCCAGTATGCGCCCAAAATTACTGACATAACGATCATGAGATATAAATCATTGTTACGAAGCGCAGGAAGTGCAAACATGATTAACCAGTAAGCTGTAGCAGCTTGCTGAACTTGTACGTGACCAGTCGTGAAAAGTGAACGGCATTTCGTGATTCTGTTGAAGCGAACAAGCAAAATATTTACTATGAACGCAATTAACAACAACGTCATAACCTGTGAGAAGCCTTTGCCGAAAACTTCCTCGACTCCTGCCGTAACAGCGTTCTGTCCGTAGTAAGGGTCAATAACGCAAGCTGTAAGGTTAAAACGCTCTTTGAGGCCAGCAAGTATGGGACGGAAGTTACCAACCAAGCCGCCTGAACCTGCATTTAATATCAACATTCCGATTATAGCTTTGAGAGTTCCTGCTAATGTGTCATACCACTTTTTGCCCATCAAGCAATAGCCGAGCAACGTCAAGAAGCCGACCATGTAGGGAGCCTGTTGCAGAATGTATGTCGCAAAAAATTCCCATATTGAAGTTAGTATATACATGAAATTTTCTCCTGTTCTAAATTAATTAATCGTCCTCACTGGGGAAATCTTTTTCCGCCTTGAGAATATCTTCGGGTGTATCAGCTGCTGCCAACGCGTCAAGTAATGGTTCATTCGCGAAAATCGAGGCAAGTTGCTGAATGTTATTCATATGCTCGTCAGAGTTTGCTGCACAAAGCGTGAAGAACAAGTTAGCCTCTTTCTGTTCGCCGTCCTCGTCTTTACCGAAATCAATAAGCTTTTTGCAACGCATGAAGCCTATACCAGTCTTGAAGACTCCCTCAGCGTTCTCGGTCGTGTGAGGCATAGCGACGTTATGCTCAAATACCATGTAAGGCCCGTATTTCTCAATGCACGCGATTATTTGCTTATAGAAATCTTCAGAGACACTCCCATCAGCTATTAAACTCTCTGTGCTAATTTTCACAGCCTCTTGCCACGTTAAGCCCTCGCCGTCAATGAACTTATAATGTTTCTTGTTTACGATGTCTTGTAAAACTGTTGACATGATCTACTCCTTTTATAAGCACGAACGATACGGGATATTCTGCGGTGCCTCGAAGCAATCCTCAAAGCCGCGTCTGTGATGGTAATAGATTTTGTCCTTATCCTGCGGGTATGTGTATTTGCCTCCGACCTGCCAGAAGAACGGGTGGAATTTGTATTCGTTGCGATCTTTCTTGAAATCGTACATGACTTTGATCTCTTCGCAGTCTGCTTGGAAGTTCGTCCATACGTCCCAGTGAATCGGAATAACAACTTTGCAGCGTAAATTCTCGGCCATTCTCAAAACGTCGATTGAGGTCATTTTATCCTGCATACCGATTGGATTTTCTCCGAATGATCCGAAAGCTACGTCGATGTCGTAATCCTTGCCATGTTTTGCGAAATAAATTGAGAAGTGCGAGTCGCCTGAGTGATAGATATTTCCGCCGGGTGTCTTCACAAGATAGTTCACAGCTTTCTCGTCCATATCGGTCGGGCATTTCCCGGTTAATTCTTCACGATCTGGGCCGGTTGAGTCAGTCGTAACGATGCATGTACGGTCAAAGCTGTCAAGGCAAACGATCTCAATATCCTTAATCTTGATTACGTCGCCGGGCTTCACGATTTTGCAACGCTCTTCGGGCACTCCCCACTTAACCCAAGTTTCAACGGACTTTAACGGGCCTATAAACGGTACTGGAATCTCTTTGCCGTTCTCGTCGGTCGTGGTCATGTTGCTCTGGAGGACATGTGCTGCCCATTCTGCTGACATATGATCCTGGTGATAATGTGTAGCAAGAACTGCATCAACCTGTTTGAATGCGAACGGGTCAATTACAAACGGGACATTGCGCAAATTCGGCTGCATTGCTCTAGCTCCGCACATGTTGGCCATTTGGTGACCTACTGCCATTTTTCCGTTGCCGTGAGTCCTCTTGCCATTGCCACACCACAAATCAATCGTGATATTCGCGCCGCCTGGAGTCTTGAACCAGATTCCAGTACAGCCGAGCCACCACATAGCTACGTTGCCAGGAGCTACTACTTCGTTCTCGATGTCCTCAACAAGCCACGTGCCCCACTCTGGGAATGTGCTCATGATCCATTTTTCTCTGGTCATCTCTGAAACTTTGCTCACAAAAATTACCTCCTTAGTTATAAATGTCTATGAACAACTGTTGATTATGTCTTCACATAATAACAGCAAATTCCTTGAATGAATCTCTATTACGTTATTCGATTATGATTGTTGAAAACTTTGTTGAACGTTGCGCTTGAAATTATAGCATACTTCAATTTTTCTAGGAGCTTTCACGTTCAGATAGTGTTGCAGCAAACGTTAAATGCCTAACTAATGGTTTGTTGTCGGCTTTGGCTTCGATTTCCTCTATTACAATTTGTGTAGCGCTGTCTCCGATCTCTTTCGCAGAAAGTTCAAACGATGTCAAAGATCTCTCAAGTAAATTTCCTACCGAGTAACCTGTAAGACTTACGACCTTAATTTTATCGGGTACCTTTATATTTCTCTCTCGTAATAGTCTTAATGCGGCCATTCCGTAAACGTCTACAGCAGTCATAATAGCGTCAGTCCCGGGATTTTCGTCAAGCAATTTCTTCGCACATGAAACGCCAGAGGCAAAACTGTTTATAACGCCGTCAGTGAACTCACAAATTGCTCTCAGGCCAAGTTCATTAACAGCGCGCTTATATCCCTCGTAACGAGTCTTATACGGTTTTATCGCAAAACGTCCAAGCGACGGGCCATTAATCAATGCAATTTCGCGACAGCCTTTATCGTACAGATAATGCACGGCTTTATAACATGCTTCCTCGTAATCGCTAACTACACTGCTTAATTTCTCATCGTGATTCCTGACTATCTGCACTATAGCTATACCTTGTAAATGAATTTCACGAAGCAGAGCATTATTTTGTCCTGTCGATGCAATTATTATTCCGTCAACAAATCCTGCACGCAATCTGTTAAGACATTGGGCTTCAATTTCGGGATCATCATTCGTGTGGCAAAACAATATATAGTATCCAAGTGCTCGCGCTTTCGTTTCTATACATTGAATTACATCGTCAAATATAGTCATATGAACATTAGGGACAACTACACCGATTGTGTAACGTATGCCCTTCTTGAAACTTCTTGCAAACACATCAGCATGATAATTTAATTCGGCTGCGGCGGCTATTATTCTTGCTTTTGTCTCTGGCTTTACATAAGAAACGTTATTCAGTGCGCGCGACACTGTGGCAGGGTGAACATTTGCACGTTGTGCCACGTCTTTAAGTGTACTCAGATTAATTCTCCTAACTATAAAAATTTTCGCTCGTAAGTATATCAAATTGAATTTCGCAAAAAGTGTTGACAAATTATATGTGTCAGGGTAGAATTCTCACCAATGAGTTAGCAAACGATTGCATAAGCTCATAAATGAAATAAACTATTCGAGAGGAGACATTATTGTTATGGCAAAGCAAGTTACATTCAAGACTATTTTCCCAGCAATATCGGTACCACTGAACGACGATTACTCAATCAATGAGAAAGAGTTACGTGTTTATCTTCGTTGGCTCAAGAGTTTCTACGACAAGGGCATTCGGGGACTTGTTGCTAACGGACATACTGGCGAGATCACTGGCTTAACCAGAGCTGAGAGAAAACGCGTAGTAGAGATTTGTGCAGAAGAGTGTGGCGACAAAATGACGATTATTTCCGGTGTCAACTGCGAGAATACACAGGAATCAATCGAAATGGCTCGTGAAGCAAAAGAAGCTGGAGCAGACGGAATCTTGTTAATGCCTCCGCATATGTGGCTTCGTTTTGGAATGAACCCTAACGCTCCTTTCGAGTACATTAAAGACGTAGCTGACGGCGCAGACATCGACATAATCATTCACCTCTATCCCGCAACAAGCAAAGCGTTTTATCCTGTAGAGACCCTCATCAAAATGTGCAACGAGATCCCTCACGTAAAATGCATCAAGGTTGGAACTCGTGTAACAGCTATCTACGAACATGATGTACGTGAACTTCGCAAACATTGCCCAGATATTTCCCTAATTACATGCCACGATGAAACACTCTGTGTAACATGGTTCACTGGAATGGACGGAGCATTGATCGGTTTCGCAGGTTGCGTACCTGAATTAATCACCGGCGCTTGGGAAGTTTTCTCACATCCAGAGAAGCACACACTCAAAGAGGCTCAGGAGTGGTCGAACAAGATTTACCCGATCTCACAGGCAATTTACGGAGGCGGCCAGCCTTCAGGAGAGGCACACGCAAGACTCAAGGAGACACTTGCACAGCGTGGAATCTTCAAGAGTGCGTTAATGCGTAAGCCGGTTCTCCCGTTAGATCAGGAAGAGAAAGACTGGGTAGCCGAGGGAATCAAACTCAGCGGACTTGGCAAAGTTGATATGAGCAAATACGAGTAATACATTCACTTATTCACGAATTAATCACGAATTAGATTCATGGAGCGGTCAACGAGGACTTCACAATAAATTCTCAACGGCCGCTTCACGTGTATATACTCAAAGGAGGGAAAATTTATGGATCCGTCAAAAGTCAAACGTGCTTCATTCATGGAAATACTCAAGCGAATTGGCCCCGGCATCATTCTTGCAGGCGTTGTTATCGGTCCCGGCAACATTACGACTTCCGCAATGATGGGAGCAAATTATGGCTATCAAATGATATGGCTGATAATTCCTATTATCGTTATGGGGATTACATTTATGCTTACGTGTTATCGAATCTCAATGCTTACCGGTATGCCGACTATCCACGCTATAAGGCATTATTACGGAACTGTAGCGGCATTAATCACAGGTGTAGCGACTTTCTTATCATGCTTCTTCTTCACGATGGGCAACATCACAGGCAGCGGCGCAGGTGTAAATCTCATAACCGGCATCAACTGGAAGATCGGCTCTATCTTAATGATCGTGATAACGTTAGCTTGTTACTTTGCCAAGGGAGTTTATTCGAAAGTTGAGAAGATCATAACGATTTGTATTCTCGGCATGATTATATGTTTCTTTGCGACATTAATAGCGACAGGCGGCCCAGACTGGTCAGAGTTTGGACACGCCATGACACATTGGAGTGTTGCTCCAGGAAGTCTCACAACTTCGCTTGCATATGTTAGCACTAACGCGGCAATAACAGCTGGAATTTATGGAACTTATCTTGGTCTTGAGAAGAAGTGGAAGCGTGAAGATTTATTCAACGGGATTATGTTTGCCGATGCTATAGCCCACGTTCTCGCGGTAGTATTAATTTCTGGTGCAATATTCTTGGTTGGTGCTATCGTCCTTCACCCGACAGGCACGGGAATCAAAGCTCCTGCACAGCTTGGCCAATTACTCGTTCCGTTCTTAGGGAGTGCTGCTCCTATAGTTATGGGCGTTGCATTATTAGCGGCGGCGTTCTCGTCATTGTTAGGCAACACTCAAAGAGGTATGGTCTTATTAGCGGCAGGTATAGACAAACCTACACAGCTTGAGTCAAATTTCATCAAGTGGGGAAGCTTTATCTGTATCGCAATCACAACGGCAATATGTTTCACATATAACGGAAGTCCTACGCAGTTAATCTTGATCGCGAATTTATCGACAGCAGTTGCTACACCGTTCGGAGGTTTCTTTGTAACACGCTTAATCTTCAGGAAAGACATCAACGAACAAAACAACATGCCTCAACCCAGAGTCTTACAGCTCTTCATGCTCGTAAGCTATTTGTTCGCACTCATAATGACAGCTTCTTCGTTGATGCGAATCTTTGGAATCAAGATAGGATAATCCTCAAGATAAGAATAAAAAGCTCCGGCTCTTTGATCAGGGGTCGGGGTTTTTTGTTATATTTTTTGTAGAATTTTGCTATACTCACTACAAATTTTTATCCCAAACTTCAATATGTTACAGAAAGGAGCTTTAACCATTACATGAAACCTTATGCTATTGGCTTATATGAAAAGGCTATGCCGAACTCGTTATCGTGGGAAGAGAAGCTGCTATGTGCTAAGGAATGCGGCTATGACTTCGTGGAAATCAGCATTGATGAGACCGACGCGAAATTATCACGTCTTGAATGGACTCTCGATGAACGTCTTGAACTTGTGAACCTGATGAAAAAAGTCGGAATGCCGATTCGCAGTATGTGTTTGTCTGGACATCGTAAATACCCGTTCGGAGCCTCTGACCCTGAAATCAGAAAACGTGGGCTTGAAATTATGGAGAAGGCTGTAATTCTTGCTGATGATTTGGGCGTGAGGATAATTCAGCTTGCTGGCTATGACGTTTACTACGAGAAGAGCACGGCTGAAAGTGAGAGATTATTCCGGGAGAACTTGGCCAAGGCTACGTTGATGGCCTCTGCTCGCGGAGTGTTGATGGGGTTCGAGACTATGGAGACAGAATTTATGAACACCACCGAGAAATCTATGAAGTACGTGAACTTGATTAATAGTCCTTACTTGGGAGTTTATCCTGACGCTGGAAATTTGACGAATGCGGCCAAGACTTACGGGACAAATGTTCTTGATGACATGGAGACGGGACGAGGCCATATAGTCGCGCTTCACCTGAAAGAGACTGTGCCGGGAAAATTCCGAGAGATTCCATTTTTAACGGGGCATGTTGACTTTGACGCGGTGATTCATAAAGCGTGGGAAATGGGAATCAGGCGTTTTGTTACTGAAATGTGGGACATAGGCAAACCTGACTGGAAAGAGGATATAAAGTTTGCGTGCAAATCAATGTCCGAGAAAATTAATAAGGAGGCAGGAATTTAATGAATGTAGAGAAGAAAGTTATATCGAATCTCAATAAGTGTTATGCGATCTCAAGCCTTAACTATCAGGGCAAGAAATGTTTTCTCGTAGCTGCAGAAAAAAACGACCCGTGCTATTTGTTCTCTGAAGATGGCGAACAGCTCGAAACAGTATGGACTGAACCCGGCGGAGTTATGACCATGACCCCAGTGCCTGGACAAGACGGACAATTTTTGGCTACACATGAATTTTATTCCCCGAATAATTCAGCCAATGCGCGTATCGTTATCGCTACACCCAAGGGCAAAGATAACTGGGAAATCAGAACGCTTGCTAAAGTCCCGTTTGTTCACCGTTTTGGGCTTCTCAACAGGGGCGGAGTAAATTACATTCTTGCCTGCGCTCTCAAGACTGGCCACGAATACAAGAACGACTGGCGATATTATGGGGCTTGCTTTGGTGCTGTGCTGCCTAAAGATTTATCTGACTATAACGATTCAAACTTACTCAAGATGAGCTTAGTTGCTGAAGGTATGTTGAAGAATCACGGTTACTGCAAAGTTTCTTACGGAGGTCATGATGCTGCGTTAGTCGGCTGTGAGCAAGGTACATTTATAGTGTCTCCTCCTGCTGTGCTTGGTTCTGCCTGGGAAGTCACGAAGTTATGCGCAATTCCTTCAAGTGATTCAGTTCTCTGTGATTTTGACGGCGATGGAAAACCTGAACTTGGCTGCATAAGTCCGTTCCATGGCAATTCACTCGTGATCTATCACCTTGATGAACACAATAATTATGTGCCTCAATGGAAATTGCCAGGGCCTGAGAAAGACACTGAAATGATTCATGCTACATGGGCTTGTGAATTATTAGGCAAACCTACATGGATAATAGGTTGGAGGAAGGGCACAAAGGACACTATCGCGATTACATGGGACGCAGAAGTCGGCGATTACAAAGTCGATTACATTGACAAGAACACTGGTTGCGCTAATGCAATGCATTTCGTAAACAGCAAGGGCCAAGACGTGATAGTGGCAACCAATCGCGAAATCGATGAAGTTGCACTGTATACGATAACCGAGTAGCTTATAATATTCCCTAGATTTTACGAGAAACCCTCGATTCAGAATCGGGGGTTTTGTTGATTGCGCTGAATGCTAAAATACTCATAATGAAATTGGAGTTGATAAGTTAATATGGTTGTAAAAATTTTATTGGCAGATGATCACCCTTTAACTCGTTCAGGGATCGCTGAATTTGTAAAACGTGAAGGAACTTTCTCCCTTGTGGCAGAAGCTGAAGACGGAGTGAGAGCTTGGGAATTAATTCAAGAATTGAAACCTGATGTGGCTCTGTTAGATATAAGAATGCCTGGGCTTGATGGTGTTACAGTGGCTCAAAAGGTTAAGTCTGAGAATTTGAATACAGCGATAATAATGTTGACATCGTACGACGCTCAACAATACGTTATAGCGTCATTAAGGGCAGGCGCGCGTGGTTTTGTCCTGAAGACAGTTAGTCCCAAGGAATTAACTACAGCTATCAACACTGTGGCCAAAGGAGGCTTGTATCTTGATCCTGAAGTCGCGTCAGTAATGGGCAATCAAGATTTTATTCCTGAACAACTTTCAGTCAGAGAACGTGAAGTGTTATTACTGGCTGCCAAGGGATTATCAAGCAAAGAAGTTGCTAGACGTTTATTCATTAGCGAAAGAACTGTACAAACTCATTTAGCTTCTATCTACGACAAACTAGGCTCAAGAAATAAAACTGAAGCTTTGTTGCTTGCTCTTAAGTATGGAGTAGTAACACTGGAAGAGCTCTTAGAGGAAGATTAATGTGGGCTATATGTTATCCAGGCTGAAGAGTAAATATTCACGGACCAGGTCACATTTCCTGGCCTTTTTATTATTTGCGCTCACACTTCCTTCAGTGGCTGTAATGTTAGTGGCAGTTTCTGGAATGATGAGTCAAGAAAGAGCCATGGAGGCTGCTGTAAGTTCTTACGTTCAGGACTTGGCCGAAAGTATGTCTTATCGTGTGGGTTCCGATACTGATGTGTGGACATTCTCAGCTTTGAGCAATTTCACCCGCTTCCCGTTTTTTTCATGGGGACCTTCGATTCCAGGCTGGGTAGCATTGATAGATCAGGACGGACGAATAATAATAGCTTCTCCAGGTGCTATGAATATTGCTGCAATATGGCGAAATGATTTACCAGTCGGGCAAGCTATACGCGTTAATGACAAAGAAGGAGAACAATACACATTAGCTATTTACCCTGTGAATAGGCCTGGCGGTGGTTATGTAATAGCGGCTGTTTCGTGGTCACAATTACTAGGCGGGCTTGTTGGTGTTGTAAGAATCTGGCCGGTGTTAGTTGTAACTATAGCGTTGTTCAGTTTCATCGCAATTCGTCTATTATGGAGTAGAGTTGTTATGCCGTTAAGAACTATAGCTTCTGAAATCGACAATATGACTCTAGGCAAGGACGTCCCAGAAAATTTTGAGGCAAGCACAATTAGAGAAATTGAGAGTGTACAGACAGCTTTACAAAGGTATGCGCAGGCAGCAATTGAACGAGATAATTTGAGGAATCGTTATGTTCGTGACATAGTTAAAGCTCAAGAACAAGAACGTATGGACATGGCTAGAGAGATTCACGACGGACCTTTACAGGATATTACGGCATTAGTTCAACAACTTCATATAACGCTTGAAGACGATAATGGAGACATGAAACGAATTAAACGTACCGAAGCTATAGCCAAAAGTGTTGTACGAGAATTGAGAGCTTTATGTGATGAACTTGCCCCACCATGGATGGACTTGGGACTCTCTGAAGCTTTAACCGAAGTAGCTGAGAGATTATCGCAGGCTTATGATATTGAAATTATAGCTGATTTTGATGACGACGCCAGGAATGCAGATATTGACAACGAGAGAATCTTATCGTTATTACGTATTGTTCAAGAAGCTGTATCAAACGCTGTAAGGCATGGAGCAGCTAACGAGATTCTTATACAATTGAGCAGAGACGCTGAAGAAAACTTATTACTCGAAATTTCTGACAATGGCAAGGGCTTTGACGCCGGAAATATCAATCACGAAACTTTGAGAGTCGAAGGTCATAGAGGTTTAGCTAGTATGACAGAACGAATGGCATTAATGGGAGGAAAACTGAGGATTACATCTGAGATTAATGAAGGAACGACAATCAGGGCAATATTCAAGGATTAATATCCCAAATAATTTTTTGCGAGTAAGGCTAATTTCTTCTTCTTCCTGAAGAATGCGGCTCTACTCCACTGGGTTATATCGAGAATAATTTGTACAGAGTTACGACCAAAGTAATACAGACCGAGAATTTTTATGTAATCATTATTTAATGAATCCTCAGACGCATAAGGTGTCTTTAAGTCCTGAATCATTTTGCTAATCGGTTCAGTAATTCGTTGTAGCCTTTTAATTTCCTCTTCCAATTTTTCTATTTGAATAACGTAAGAGACAACAGGGTCAGAATGCATACCTTTTTTGACGGAGTCATTACTGCGTATCATTATATAGTTTTGAGCTTTCACATCAGTAGATATTCTCAACGCTCGTAAATCTTTATTAAGCATATCGATTCTCGTGAGATTAGATGGATAATCCTCCAAGCATTCTTCTACATATTGCAAGATTTCCTTTTCGGTCATTAATAAAATGAACTCCTCGTAAAATTTAACAACGTTTAGAAATTATAGCAAACCCCCCCCCAAAATCATGATTAATATATAATATCCCATAAATTTTTAAATCAATAGGAGGCTTTATTCTTACATTATGAAAGCGCGATCCATAGCACAAAACTATCTATTTCTCATGATACTTCTACTAGCCATGATTCTTGGAGCTATCACTGGCTATGTCTCTCCAAACTTTGCTGGCAATATTGCTTTCCTAGGTACTATCTTCATTCGCTTAATGTTCTGCATCGTCGTTCCTATGGTGTTTGCTTCTATAGCTGGAGCAGTTGCTGGTACGAAAGATCTTCATAGGTCAGGACGCATAATGTGGACTACAATAATAACGTTCGTCATCACTGGAGCTATAGCTGCCATAATATATTTTGTCCTCGTCGTAATCTTTCCTCCAGTAACTAGCGCTTGGACAGAAATAGCACATGAAGAACTCGGTGGGCATGCGACAATGACTCAGATGATTGTCAATTTCTTCACAGTTGAAGACTTTGTAGGCTTGTTATCAAGACGAGCTATGTTGCCTTTGATAGTGTTCTCTGTTTTATTTGGTTTTGCTACGAATCTCAGTGGGGAAGCCGGCGAACCGGTCAGAAAATTTTTAGCAAGTCTTACAGTCGTAATGCTCAAGTTTGTAAATATCGTAACGTATTATGCTCCTATAGCATTCTTTGCGATTTTTGCTGATCTAGTATCTTCGTATGGTACGCAGATAACAGCAGCTTATGCCCGAGCATTAGGGCTTTATTATCCGGTATGCTTTATCTATATTTTCACAGCATTTCCGATTATGGCATGGATAGGAGCTGGAAATATAGGAGTAAAGGCTATGTTCTCCCACATTCTCAAGCCTGCCATAGTTTCTCTTGGAACGTGTTCATCAATCGCAACAATCCCGACTAACATGGAGGCTGCAGCAGATACAGGAATCTCAAAGGATGTAAGTGATATCGTTCTGCCATTAGGCGCTACAATGCACATGGACGGCTCTTGCTTCTCGTGCGTCTTGAAAATTGCATTTGTCCTCGGAGTTCTTGGTAAGCCCATGACATTTGCCGATCTGCCGTTAATAGTCCTCGTGGCAGTTTTCTCTTCAGTGGGTATGAGCGGAGTACCTGGCGGCGGTTATATTGGCGAATACATAATCTGCACGATATTCTTCCCCGACAATATCGAACTTGCTTTCCCGATTCTCGTAGCTATAGGAAATCTTGTTGACCCTCCAGCAACTATGATAAACGCGGCTGGTGATTACGTAGTGTCATTTATCGTTTCAAGGTTTGTTGACGGTAAGGACTGGTTAAAGAAGGCTCAAGCAGCATAAAAAATTTTGTGATAATTAATTTCGGTCAGGCCTATTAATAGAGCTTGGCCGTTAATTTATGCATAATGATGACCGATATCCATAATAGTAAAAATTTTCAAGGAGGAAATCTGATGTACATCGTCAAAAATATTCGCGGGGGGGGGTGCGACTTCTTCATATAGTGGTAAATATGAAGAGTTGTATTCTTTTTGTTTTGCCTTCTGTAAAATTGGAGGCACATTATGAGGCTATCTAATAACTTAGCAGCTTTTACTGCTTTCAATTCTTTCAACAAGACCACAAACAAACTAGAACAATCAATCAAGCAACTTTCAACAGGACTCCGAATCAATTCAGCAGCCGATGATGCAGCCGGTTTAGCAATTAGTGAAGCTTTAGGCACACAATCGACAGGCCTTACAAGAGCCATCAGCAATGCTCAGGACGGAATATCACTTTTACAGACTGCTGAAGGAGCACTCGGCGAGACAAACTCAATGCTTCAGAGAATGCGTGAACTTGCAGTAGAAGCAGCTAACGACACTTTGACTTCACAGGATCGAAATTTCATTCAAATGGAGATTGAACAACTGAAGTCTAATATCGACAAAATCGCAAACACTACGCAATTTAATACGCTAAGACTTCTTGACGGGAGCTGTTGCGGAATGTGTGCATCAACTGACACGACAACAAAAGGCTATATCAGGGGAGCGATTGAGGCCGAGGGCAATTATCGAATTGAGATCAAGGCAAAACCAGGAGCAGCACAAGTTCAGAAGTCAACAATCTTCAAGGTAAAACACAAGAATGTTATCACAAACGGACAATTTAATGCAGCTAGCGGAATTGGAAATGTATCTATCGAAAACATGCCTGCAGGAAATTATCATGTAACTGCTACAAAGGCAGGCGGAGGAGAATCAGAAGTAACATTCAAATCTTCAGCTACCGTTAAAATCAAACATGCTAATGATAGCGATACTACAGAGACTCTTTATATTAGGCTAACTGGTAAAAACTCATCAGGTAATGAAGTATCATGGCCTTACTATTATTCTATGCCTAGTTATGATTCAAGCGTCTCATCTGTTGACGGTAAATATTATTATCGCACCACTATACAGAAAACTGATGTCGATGAAACGTCCGTGGCTGAACGTGTGAAAGCTCTTCTTAATAACAGAATTATAACAATGGCAACTAATAACAGCGGTTCTGGAGCAGTGAATTTCGAATTAACGGCTGATATTGACGATGATGGAAATTGTATAGTGTCAACTACATCACAAGAAGGCACTCTGTCGGATATATCATTTATCACGAAACCTGGAGCTACACTCGAAATTTCCCCACTTACACGAGAATATAATAATACAGTCAAGACGACGGAGTTAACGGGTAAGGTTGAAGATATCACTATAGATTCAGCAAAAACATTGAGTATAACGATTCAAAATGGTATTAATACGAATACGATTCCACTTTCGATTTCGGCTGGCTCCGATCAGAACGCTATAGCGAAGGCAATTCGTGAAGTTAATCAAAGGATTACAGTTGGCGGTAAAGAGGTAACTGTCAAAGGCGAAACTGTTACTAGCGGCGATAGTGCTTATTATAGACTTACAGCTACGGCAGGTGATGAAACTGTATACACGATCTCAACGTCCATAGATGGCGTTACATTGTTTCCAACATCATCAAACACAGCAAAAACAACTTACGACACTAAATACAATGGTACAGTAACCAAGGGGAACACCAGCGAGAACATCGAGAAATTTTCAATTAGAGCCCATCATAACAGCGGCTATTACAGAGACTTTCTCACAATAGAGGTTTCATCAGGCACAAGCGAGGAAGATATTGCAAAGTTAATAGCAGACGAAGTAGGTTTACGAACAGTTACTGTTAACGGCGATTCATTCCTTGTTGAGTCAGAGTATTCGGGGAGTGGTGAAGATTTCTCATTGAAAGCTACGGGAGCTAGTTATTCTGTATCGTTCTCAATTGTGAATATAACAGCGGAAGGTGAAGCAGCTACGCAAATTGCAGATAATACTTTTGATGTTGAGGAAGAGTATTCTCACCCTACTTCAGCCATAACGACTCTTACAGGCTTTTATGGAAACGATAAAGCTGTCAGCTCTCTGGAAGCACAAGTCAACAACAAGACACAGAACAACGCCAGCATATTATTTGAGGTTGTCGCCAGCGCAGTAGATCCTATTACGGGAGATAGCACTATAACACTTTCAGCGCGTTCAAGTGTTTTGAGTGCAGACGGAACTCCCAGTCGTTATTCTGATGAGAAGATCGTATTTTCGACAGCAAACAACACCGTGAAATTAGGCTCATTATTAGGTGAAGCGGACGGAAACTTCTCACTTACTCTTGACCCTGAATTGTTCGAGATTGGTAATAAATTTGTGTACAACGTTAGCGGTAATGGGACTTCAAGTACTCCAGTTGATACTTCACTGTACATTGAGGGCACACAGGACAAAACATGGCCTTCAATTTGGAACGAGAAGGATGACGGAATAACTTACGATAATTCTACGCTGTATTTCAATGTAAACTCCGACGCGGTTTCGAACCGTGTATTACTCTTCAGAAATTATTATCTCAATAGCGATAATGGACGAGTAATTGAAGGTGAATTAAATATGACCATAAACGACAAATTCGGCCAAGCAGCAAAGAATTTCCCAGAACCTCCCGAAGAACCTGACGATGAACGTGAAGAGGAAATAACGCTTGCTTCATTTGATTCTAATTACGTTGGAAAAGTTGCGGACGGTGCAACAAAACTGCGAGACCTTGAACAATTCTGGACTAAATCAGGTGTATTTATGCTCGAAGAAGCTCAAACTATCACTATTAGCCAGAACGACGGCAAAAAGGCAACAATAACTCTTGATGCTTATGACACTTTGAACGACCTCAAGTGCAAACTCAATGATGCAATTTCCATCGGGTTGGATCAAGGACGCTGTGTAGCTGGTGGAGATGCTAATAAATTTGTCTCATTCGTCGAAAATGTTACTGATCAATCGGGAATTGAAACTGTAGAAGGTACATTCTTGATTCGTTCACTCATTCCAGGGACGGACGGCGAATTAACTTTCTCAAGCTCTTATGGTGAACTCATTGACAAGCTGGGCTTTAACACAGTTCAGGGATCTCGCGAGGGTTCTTATAATGTCTCTGTGTATGATGCTCATAGCGGAACGGTTATTGCAAGCAATGTAAAAACGAGTGGTAACGTTCTGCAGGGAGTTATTGATAAGAATATCGACGTTGAATTTGATCCAATGGCCGGGGTTGTTGCTAATTGGAGCGAGTCAGACAAGAATTTTATTCTCATACCTAAGCAAAAAGCTTACACTACAAATCTTCATGTTGTGAGAAATAATATTAGATTTCAGACTGGCTCAAACGAGGGCGACGAGCTTCAACTTGATATAGGCGATATGAGTTGTTCAGGCTTGGGAATTGATGGGATAAATCTAACGACACACGACAGGGCTTCGAAGTCAATAACGATTCTTGACAATGCGATTAAGAAAGTTTCTTCGCAGCGTTCAAAGATTGGAGGCTACCAAAACGCTCTTGAACATACTATTGAGAGTCTCACAATAACGGGTGAGAATTTAGCTTTATCAGAAAGTCGAATCCGTGACGTTGATATGTCGAAAGCAGCACTTGAGCTAATAAAATGGCAAGTTTTGAATCAATCAGGTAGTGCAATGCTAGCACAAGCAAACCAAACGACAAGGTCAGTATTAAATCTACTGAAGTAAAGATCTACATTACGACCTTCGAAAATATTAATACATAACATAATTGCAGGAGGTCGTAGTGTTTTCATGAATATATATCATTGCCGAATTTTTAGGGTGCTATCTTTTATAAGTAGTGCCTCTAGTTTTTGCTTGTTTCCTATATGAGCTAGGTGAGGCATTATGATAATAGCTAATAATATCGCCTCATTAACTGCTTATACTTCACTCAATCAAATTAACAGGAAATTAGAGAAATCAACTGAGCAAATTTCAACTGGGTTGCGTATAAATTCTGCTTCAGATGACGCGGCAGGAATTGCTATGAGTGAGAAAATGCGCACACAAATATCTGGGCTTGACACTGCGCTAAAAAATTCACAGGACGGAATATCACTGCTACAGACTGCGGAAGGTGCTATGAGCGAGACTAATTCAATGCTCCAACGAATACGGGAACTAGTTTTGCAAGCCTCAAATGATTCTTTGACCTCAAACGATCGACAATCCATACAACTTGAAATTAATGAGCTTAAGCAACATATCGATAATATCGCCAATACTACAGAATTTAATGATAAACGCATTCTCGATGGAAGTTCTGGCGCCACATGGTCAAGTTCTGATTCCAATGTGAAAGCGGATACCAATGGAGGCTTAACGTACACGGATCGATTTGGCCAAAAAATCAGCTCGGAGGGAAATTATAGAGTCGAAGTTACGGCAGAGCCAGGCCAAGCTCAAGTACAAAAAAGCGCCTTATTTGATGTTGGCTATGAAGAAGTCGTTACAACGACTAAAACCGTTGAGAATATTATAGGCTACACTGATCCAATACCCTACGAGATTAATATCAATGAGGTCTTAGATGCCGAGAGTGAAGTTTCTGGAGACGGCTGGAAACTTAGCGAAGGTGTACTTACGATTACTGGTAACGGAAAATTTAACATCGTTGGAAATGGTACAGTAACCAATAACAAAATTGTTGTAAGCCCCGGAGTAAGCGCCACTATATTTCTAGAAAACGTCAACATTCAATCAAATGACGCTGCTCTCAACATGTCAGGAGCTACTGTTGACTTATATCTGAAGGGTAATAACACACTTCGATGTATAGGACCATATCACGGAGCAGGAATTCAAACTTCAAATAAATCCAACCTTACAATCAGTAGTGCAGAGGGTGATTTTGAGACTTCCGGTACGTTAAACGCAATAGGTGCTGCACATGCGGCTGGTATAGGTGGGGCGTGTAGTGGAACTACCAGCGTTGACAGAAATTGTGGCAATATAACAATTAAGGGCGGAACAATTATAGCGACTGGAGGAAGTAATGCGGCAGGCATTGGTGGAGGAAGTTCAGGCGGAGGTACTCCAGGTTTATATAACACCATAACCATAGAGGGTGGTAATGTTACAGCAAAGGGAGGGGTAGGTGCAGCTGGAATTGGAACAGGCGCAGGAAGCTCAACAGTAAATCCACTACCTTCAAATAATTCTTCCATAGTCATAACAGGAGGAAATATTCAGGCAACTGGAGGAAACGCAAGTGGTGCTTATAGCCAAGGTGCAGGAATAGGTGGAGGAGGTCTTATGAGCGGTGGCAATATACAAATAAATAATAATCCAACCCCTTCAATAATTGCGAGAGGATACATTGAAACTGGTGAAACTGAATCTATTGGTTCTGGCCAAGGTATTGATAGCAGTGTTGTAACCTATACCAATATTCCAATTAGTCCTGCGCGTACTATACCTGATCTTCCCACGTACAAGGAAAAAGAGCCAATTACAGAGACAGAAATTCTAGTTACCAAGAATCTGAGTGCTAATAAAATAACACTCGCAGAGACTTCAGCTTTCTATAACTCCGACGGTGCATTTCTTCTCGAGAATCCTCAAACAGTAACAATAATCCAAGGTGATGGGCAAAGTGCAGATATTACACTATTCGGTACGGACACAATTTATGACATAGCAGAAAAAATCAACAACGCTATAGCAAATGACTTGGGCCAAGGACAATACACCGCACCTCCATTCAAATTTTGTTCTATGGCCGATGGTACGCCAAATACTTCAGAATCCGTCAAGACTAAGGAAATGGTTATTGATGAGTCTAAAGAAGACAACACAGAAGAAACTGAAAACGTATCAGAAGGGATTACCGTGGAAAAAGAAAGCTATAACGCAAAATCTACGATGCTCATACGCTCAGTAATACCGGGAAAAATCGGTGAATTGTATTTCTCTGGCAATGAAGATCTGTTAAACGTTTTGGGTTTCAACACTATACAAGAATCGAAAGAGACAATATTTACAGCTTCAATTTATGATGCTCATTCAGGAATTAATGTCATTAATGGAGTAAAAACTTCTGAGGCAAAATTTCCAAGCATAATTCCTCCTAAAGTTGATATAGAGATCAATTCTATGGCAGGTATTTCTGTGAAATGGGATGAAGAGACAAAACGCTTCATACACTCCGCTAACGAAGGATATACAGCCATGCTTCATTTGAAGGACAATGCTATAACCTTCCAAATCGGCGTAAATAAAGGCGAAGATTTTACTGTAAACATATCAGACATTTCGAGTCAAACACTTGGAATTTCAAACGTTAATGTTCTTACTAGCAAAACCACATCACGCGCACTAGGAAGTTTAGATATTGCCATTAATAAACTTTCTTTGCAACGAGCAAAAATTGGAACCTATGAAAATGCACTCGAAGATAACATAGAAAATTTGACAATAGCGAGCGTTAATTTAACTACTGCTAGAAGCAGAATTCTCGATACTGATATGGCGAAAGTTATAATGAATTTCGTGAAATTTAGGATTCTGAATCAGTCAGGAATATCAATGCTGGCTCAAACAAATCAGTTACCACAATCGGTTTTGAGTTTATTGCAATAAATAAAAATTGGGGCTTGCAATTTAAAAAAAGACGTGTATAATTCTCTCTTGTCGTTGCGAGATAAACGAGCAGCGATGAAGCAAAAGGTTAATTGACAATTGAATACAGCGTGTAAGATTGAGCGAAGTACTAGAAGCTAGGAAATAGATTATATGAAACAAAGTTTTTACTGAGAGTTTGATCCTGGCTCAGGATAAACGCTGGCGGCGTGCGTAACACATGCAAGTTGAACGACGGTTCCCGGAAGTGGAGACATGGAAGGGGATACGGAGTAGCGGACTGGTGAGTAATATATGAGAAGCTGTCCATCAGAGGGGGACAACATTTGGAAACGAATGCTAATACCCCGTAGGCCGAAAGGTTAAAGCAGTAGTGTGCTGGTGGAGGTGCTCGTATCCTATCAACTAGATGGCGGGGTAACGGCCCACCATGGTAACGACGGGTAGCCGGCCTGAGAGGGTGTCCGGCCACACTGGGACTGAGATACGGCCCAGACTCCT